>Ga0153916_10000794_pt1 | contig 21860 bp, 23 predicted proteins | sample Opewatmetagenome_FD_109642 | JGI IMG/M metagenome (GOLD analysis project Ga0153916, IMG submission 109642) | Freshwater wetland microbial communities from Ohio, USA - Open water 3 Core 3 Depth 4 metaG | ecosystem: Environmental > Aquatic > Freshwater > Wetlands | place: USA: Ohio, Lake Erie...
CGCCCGCCGACTACATCGGCGTCATCATGCGGCTCGGCCAGGAACGGCGCGGCGAGTACCTCGGCATGCACTACGTGGACCCGACCCGCGTCCAGTTCGAGTTCGACTTCCCGCTCGCCGAGATCATCCTCGACTTCTACGACCGGCTCAAGACGGTGACCCGCGGCTACGCCGCCATGGACTACGAGATGAGCGGCTACCGGCCGAACGACCTCGTCAAGCTCGACATGCTGATCAACGGCGACGCCGTGGACGCGTTCAGCGTGATCCTGCACCGCGACAAGGCCTTCGAGTGGGGCCGGAAGATCGCCGAGAAGCTCAAGGAGCTGATCCCGCGCCAGCTGTTCGAAGTCGTGATCCAGGCCGCGATCGGGAGCAAGGTGATCGCGCGCCAGACGGTCCGGCCGCTGCGCAAGAACGTGACGGCGAAGTGCTACGGGGGCGACATCACCCGCAAGCGCAAGCTGCTCGAGAAGCAGCGCGAGGGCAAGAAGCGCATGAAGCAGGTCGGGGCCGTGGACATTCCCCAGGAGGCGTTCCTGGCCGTCCTGCAGATCGAGTGATCGCGGAGGTCGCATGCGGCTGATCGTCGGCGTTGATCTCGGCGGCACGAACATCGTCGTCGGCACGCTGCCCGAGGACGGCAGCGCGCTGTACGGCCAGGTGAGCGAGTCGACCCCCGTGGCGGCCGGGCCCGAGGCCGTCGTGCGGTGCATGGTCGAGCTCGTGCAGCGCTCCCTCGACGAGACGCGCCGGGAGCTGGGGCAGGCTCGCGTGGACGTGGCCGGCGTGGGGGTCGGCGCCCCCGGCCCGCTCGACACCGCGAGCGGCATCGTGCTGCTCGCGCCGAACCTCGGCTGGCGGGACATGCCGCTGCGCCAGCGCATCGCCGCGGCCACCGGCCTGGACGCGACGCTCGACAACGATGCCAACTGCGCGACGTTCGGCGAGTGGTGGCGCGGGGCCGCGCGCGGCGGGCGCATCGTCGCCGGCCTCACGATCGGCACCGGGATCGGCGGCGGCATCGTGCTCGACGGCCGGATCTACCACGGTGCGTCCGATGTGGCGGCGGAGTTCGGTCACACGACGATCGACGCCACCGGCCGGCGCTGCGCGTGCGGCAATTACGGCTGCCTCGAGGCCTACGCGTCCGGGCCCAACATCGCGAAGCGGGCGCTCGAGGAGCTCGAGAGCGGCCGCCCGTCGTCAATTCCCCGGCATGTGGGCGACGACCTGCGGCGGGTGACCGCCCAGACGGTCTACGCCGCCGCCAGCGCCGGCGACGAGCTCGCCCTCGAGGTCGTGCGCGACACGGCCAAGTTCCTCGGAGTCGGCATCGCCAACATCATGAACATCCTCAATCCCGACGTCGTCGTGATCACGGGCGGCGTGACGCAGGCGGGCGACCGGCTGTTCGGGCCGCTGCGCATGGAGGTGGGCCGCCGCGCCTTCAAGCCCGCCGTCGACGCGTGCCGCATCCTCCCCGGCACGCTGCCGGGCACCGCCGGGGTGTTCGGCGCCGCAGCCGCGTTCAAGGTCCAGCGCTGGGGCGCCGTGTGACGCGACGGCTCGGGGTCGTCGGAACCATGGTGTGGGACACGATCTACGGCCGCGGCCCGACGCCCGAGCCCGTCGAGGAGTGGGGCGGCATCGCCTATGCGCTCGCCGCGCTCGAAGCCGCGCTCCCCGACGACTGCGAGATCGTGCCGCTCGTGCGCGTCGGGCGCGATCTCGCGCCGCGGGCCGAGACCTTCCTGCACCAGCTCACCCGCCGCGCGGCAACCGCCCGGTTCATCGTGGTCCCGGAACCCAACAACCGGGTGACGCTGCGCTACACGTCGGCCCAGCGCCGCACGGAGCGCCTCGCGGGCGGTGTGCCGTCCTGGACGTGGGGCGAGCTCGGACCGCTGGTGCGGGACCTCGACGCCCTCTACGTGAACTTTATCTCGGGCTTCGAGCTCGACCTCGCTGCGGCCCGGCAGCTCCGCCACGGCTTCCCGGGCCCGATCTACGCCGATCTCCACTCGCTGCTGCTCGGCGTCTCGCGCCATGGCGACCGGTTCCCGCAGCCGCTGCCCGACGCGCTCCAGTGGTTCGCCTGCTTCGACGTCGTGCAACTCAACGAGGAGGAGCTGGGCCTGGTAGGCGGAGCGCCCATGGCGGTCGCCGCCGCGGCGCTCGGCCAGGGCGTCCGGCTCCTCGTCGTCACCCTCGCGGCGCGGGGCAGCGTGTATTTTTCGGTGCCCGCGTTCACGTTCGCGCGGCCGCCGGCACCGCTGTCCGGGCCGATCGAGACGGCGCGGATCCCCGCCTCCCGGGCGCTCGAGGAGGGCGACGCGACCGGCTGCGGCGACGTGTTCGGCGGCACCCTCGTCGCGCAGCTGCTGCGCGCGACCCCGCTCGAGGACGCGGTGCGGGCGGCGAACGAGGCGGCCGGCCGCAATCTGCAGCACCGCGGCGCCGGCAAGCTGCAATACCACCTGCGCGGAGAGATAGCGCCCCAATGACCCGCGTCGTTGAAGTCCCGCCGCATTTCGACGACCGCTCGTTCGACCAGTTCGCCATGAGTTATGGGGGCGGGGGGGGCGGGGGGGAGGGCGACAGGCGGCGCCTGCTGTTCGACGCGCACGCGGCCCAGTGGGCCTCGCCATACGGCCTGCTGGGCCTGCTCACCGCCGGCCAGGCCCTCGCCGAGCAGAACCGCGAGCGCCCGTTGCTCACGCTGCCGCAGGACCGCGACGTGCTGCACTACTGGACCCGGACCGGGTTCGCCGAGCACGCGGAGGTGTATTTCGAGCTGCACGGCCGCGTTCCGCGCGTGCAGGCGCGCGGCGACTCCGACGTGCTGCTCGAGGTCACCCCCGTGCGCGGCGCGGACGACGTCCACGAGGTCGTGCACCACATCCAGGAGCGGGCGGCGACCATTCTGACGCACGAGCTGGGCCTCGAGGCGCCCGCGACCATGGGCTTCGGGATGGCGCTTTCGGAGGCGTGTCAGAATATTGTAGAGCACGCGGGAACCGGCGGCTGGGTCGCGGTGCAGACCTACACGTGGCGGCGCCGCCTTGGGCGGCGCGTGGTGGTGATCGCGGTCGCGGACGCCGGGGTCGGATTTCGACGCTCCCTCGAGGCCACGCAGGCCAAGCGCTTCGGCGACCGTTGGGGGGACGCGGCCGCGCTCGAGGCGGCCATGATCCAGGGGATGAGCCGGTTCCGCGACCCGGGACGCGGCCAGGGCCTCGCCGGGATCCGCCGTTACCTCAACCGCTGGTCCGGCAAGTTGTCGGTGCGGAGCGGCACGGCGCGCATGGCCATGGTGCCGGCCTGGGATGACGACGTGCCGCTCGCGGATCAGCTCCCGTTCTTCCCCGGCACCCAGCTGCTGATCATCGTGCCGGCACACGGCGAGTGAGGGCCATGGCCTGGATCGATTTGAAGGACGTGCTGCAGCGGAGCGTGGCCGGCGTGTACGGCGACCTCGTGACGCGGCGCACGGGTCAGGCGGTCCGCTGCAGCATCGAGCAGATGCTGCCGCCCACCGACTCCGACCTCGACATCATCGACTTCAGCACGGTCCGACTGATGGACCACTCCTGCGCCGACGAGATCGTCGGGAAGCTCCTGCTGCAGCACGGCCAGGCCCGCTACTTCCTGCTGGTCGGACTCGACCTGAGTCACGTGGACGCGATCGCGCCGGTGCTCGAGCGCCATGCCCTCGTCGTGGTCGCGCAGGACCGCGCGGGCACGTTGCAGCTGCTCGGCACGCTGCCGGAGCCCGCGCTGCGCGCCTTCCGCCTCCTCGCCGACACGGGCCCGGCGGAGCCCCACGAGGTGGCGGCCCGGCTGGCCCTGTCGCCCGCGGCCGCCCGCGAGGCGCTCGAAACGCTGCGCGAGCACCACGTCGTGCGCGAGCAGGCGGGGCACTATCAGGCGCTGCGCTGCGCATGACGCCGCGCCGCACGGGCCCGTCCACGCGCGCCATCCACGGCCCGCCGCACCGCAAGGCGCCCCACACACCGGTCAGCACACCGATCTTCCAGAGCAGCACGTTCGTCAACGCCGTCGGCTCGACCGACGAGGTGCTCTACACCCGCTACGGCAACAACCCCAATCAGACGGAGCTCGCGGCGCGCCTCGCGGCGCTCGAAGGCGCGGAGGCCGCGATCTTCCTGTCCAGCGGCATGGGCGCCACGGCCCTCGCACACCTCGCGATCCTCTCGCCCGGCGACCACCTGATCTCGAGCGACTGGATCTACGGCGGCACCCGACGCCTGTTCGAGCAGGAGTTCGCGCGGCTCGGGATCGCCGTGAGCTTCGCCGACCCGTCGCTGCCGCGCAGCTGGAAGAGTCAGCTGCGCAAGACGACCCGCGCGATCTTCCTGGAGACGCCCACCAACCCGCTGATGCGGGTGCTCGACCTGGACCCGATCGCCACGCTGTGCCACACCGAGGGCATCGCGCTGCTGGTGGATTCAACGTTCGCCTCGCCGATCAACTTCCGACCGCTCGAGCACGGCGCGGACGTGGTGATCCACAGCGCCACGAAGTACCTGAACGGCCACTCCGACGTCATCGCCGGCGCCGTGGCGGGCACGGAGGAGATGGTCGAAGAGGTCCGCCGGCTGATGCAGATCTACGGCCAGGCGATCGACCCCCATGCCGCGTGGCTGGTGGAGCGCGGGCTCAAGACGCTCGCCGTGCGGATGGAACGGCACAACACCAACGGGGCGGCGTTCGCCCGGTGGGCGGCCAGCCACCCCGCGGTGACGGCCGCGCACTACCCGGGGCTGGCGAGCCATCCGGACCACGCCCTCGCGGCGGCCACGCTGCAGGGCTTCGGCGGCATGGTGGGGCTGGAGCTCGCCGACGGGGCGGCAGCCGAGCGGACGCTGCGCCGCCTGCGGGTGGCCCAGCACGCCCCGAGCCTCGGCGGGGTCGAGACGCTCGTCTCCGAGCCGCGCCGCACGTCCCACGCCTCGCTCACCCCGGCGCAGCGGGCCGCTCAAGGCATCCCCGACGGCTTCGTCCGCGTGAGCCTCGGCATCGAGGACGTGGACGACATCATCGCCGATTTCACGCGGGCACTGAAGCGCGGTAGCAGCCGCGCGAGCTAGCGGTCGGCGGTGATCAAGCTCACCAAGGTGTTCAAGGCCTACCCCAAGGGCGTGCTTGCGCTGCGCGACGTCTCGTTCCACATCTCGAAGGGCGAATTCACGTTCCTCACCGGCCACTCGGGCGCGGGCAAGTCCACCGTCCTCAAGCTGATCTACGCCGACGACCTGCCGACCGAGGGCGAGGTCCGGATCTCCGGATTCGTGACGCGCACGATGCGCCGCAGCGAGATCCCGCGACTGCGCCGCCGCCTCGGCATCGTGTTCCAGAACTTCCGGCTGCTCGACAACCGCACCGCCGAAGAGAACGTCGCCTTCGCCCTGGAAGTCACCGGCGCGCGGCGCAGCGTCACGGGCCCCAAGGTGGCGCGCGTGCTCGCCCAGGTGGGGCTGGCCGCCAAGGCGCGGGCCTACCCGCACGAGCTCTCGGGCGGCGAGCAGCAGCGGGTCGCGATCGCGCGCGCCCTGGTGAATGACCCGTTCGTCCTGCTGGCGGACGAGCCGACCGGAAATCTCGACGAGCGCGCCACCCGGGGGATCTTCCAGCTGCTGCGCGACATCAACGCCTCGGGCACCGCCGTGGTCATGGCGACCCACGATCTCGATCTCGTGCGTCAGGCGCCGTACCGCACGATCGAGCTGCAGGACGGCGCGGTGGTCTACGACTCCGCGGTGGACGCGGCCGCGGAGACGGAGGACCTGGCGTGAGGCTCGCCGTCCGCGAGGCCCTGCTCTCGTTCCGGCGCGCCCCGGCGCTGTCGGTGCTGTCGATCACCACGATCGCGTTCGCGCTGTTCGTGGGGAGCCTCGTGGCGCTGGTGGCGCTCAACCTCCGGGCGGCGCTCGCCGATGTGGCGGAGCGCGTCGAGGTCGTGGCGTACGTCACGCGCGGCACGCCGGTCGAGGTCGTGACGACCGCCATGGGCGACATCCAGAGCTTCCCCGAGGTGGCCGACGTCACGTACGTCACGGAGGAGCAGGCCCTCGCCCGCGCCCGCGAGCAGCTCAGCGAGTTCCAGGACGTGTTCGACGACCTGAGCGTGAACCCGCTGCCGGCGTCCCTCGAGATCCGACTCAAGCCCGGGTTCCGCGACAGCGGCCACGTCCAGCAGGTCGCCGACCGCGTTCGCGGGTTCCGCTTCATCGAGGACGTGCGCTACGGCCGCGAGTGGGTGGCGAAGCTCGATCGGCTGCGCTCGATCGCGGGGGCCGTCGGGCTGCTGGTGGGCGGCGCGTTCGCCGCGGCCTCCATCATCATCATCGGCACGACGATCCGCATGACGGTGCTGCAGCGGGCCCGCGAGATCAGCATCATGCGGCTGGTCGGCGCGACGAGCGGCTTCATCCGCCTGCCGTTCCTGCTGGAGGGAGCGCTCAAGGGCGCGCTCGGCGGCGGGGTCGCGGTGCTGCTGAGCTACGCCGCGTACGCCATCGTGAGCCGCCTGCTGCTGCGCGGCCAGTTCTTCTCCGCCGGGGAGGCGGTGCTGATCGTCGTCGTCGGCACGGCGCTCGGCCTGCTCGCGAGCGCCGTGAGCGTGGCCCGCCACCTGCGCGAGGTCTAGGTGCGGCCAGCACCGCTCGCGCTGCTCCTCGCCGCGCTCCTGATCCCCGCGGCCAGCACCACAGCCCAGAGCGCCCTCGAGCGCCAGATCCGCGACAGCCAGGCGCGGCTCGACTCGATCCGCCGCGAGCGCGCCGACCTCCAGACCCAGCTCACGCGCCTGCGCGGGCGCGAGCGGGACATCAGCGTCGAGCTCACCAACCTCGATCGCCAGGCGACGGCGACGACGCGGCTGGTGAACGAGCTGGACCGCCAGATGAGCGCGCTCGCGACCCAGGTCGACTCGATCACGTTCGACCTGCTCCTGGCCGAGGACGCGCTGGCCGAAAAGCGCGCCGTGCGGGAACGCCGCATCGCGGAGGTGTACAAGCGCGGCCCGCTCTGGGCGTTTCAGGTCCTGCTCGCTGCCGAGAGCTTCGGCGACCTGCTCAGCCGCTACAAGTACCTCTACCTCATCAGTCGCCAGGACCTGGCGCTGGTCACCGAGGTCGAGCACCTGCGCGACCGCATCGCGCTGGAGCGGCGCTCGATGGCCCGTGTCCAGGACCAGGTGGGTCTCAACCGGGAGGACCGCGCCCGCGAACTGGCCCGGTTCCAGCGGCTCGAGCAGGAGCGCGCGCGCAGCCTGCGCCAGACCCGCGCCACCGCCGCGGCCGCGAGCGAGCGCATCTCCGCGCTCGAGCGCGACGAGCGCAACATCAACGATCTGATCACGGCGCTCGAGCGCCGCCGGCGCGAGGCCGTCGCCGCCGGGCGGGCGACCTTCCCGGCGACGATCACGGACGAGAGCCTCGGCGCGCTCGAGTGGCCGGCCGACGGCCCCGTGCTCTACGAATTCGGGCGGACGAGCGGGCCGCGCAACACGGTGCTGCGCCGCGACGGCATCGGCATCAAGGTGACCCCGGGCAGCGACGTGCGCGCGGTGGCCGGTGGCGAAGTCGTCGTGGCGGGGCCGATGGGGACCTACGGCCCGAGCGTCATGCTCGACCACGGCGGCGGCTACTACACGCTGTACCTCTACCTCTCGTCCGTCACCGTGGTGGCCAACCAGCGGATCGCCGGCGGCACTGTGGTGGGTCGCTCGGGCGGCCAGGCGTCGGAAGAGGGACCGCACATCGAGTTCCAGATTCGGCAGGCGTCCGGCGGGTCGGGACAGCCGGTGGCGTTGGACCCGCTCAATTGGCTGCGCCAGCGCCGCTGACACGCATCGGCAAGCACACCATCAGGACAGCATGACGCCACGGTAGTCACGTCTTGACCAGCAGCGTGCGTGCTGCTACTCATACATACGTATGAATCATCAAACCGACACGAGGACACGGCTCATCACCGAGGCACGTAACCTCTTTGCCAAGAATGGCTTCAGCGGTGTTGGCGTACGGGAAATCACCCGGGCCGCTCACGCCAACCTTGGCGCGGTCACCTATCACTTCGGGTCCAAGCGGGCCCTGTATGACGCCGTCTTCGTGTCCATGGGGGACGACATCGCCACCCGTCTCGAGACCGCCGCCGCCGCACCCGGCTCCGCCGTGTCGCGGCTCAAGGCCATCGTCCACACCCTGTTCAGCTTCTTCCGGGAAGCGCCCGAGGCACCGCTGCTCATCCTCCACGAGGTGGCGGCCACCGGCGCCCCGCCCCCCGCGCTGGTGCCCCTGATCCGGCGCAATCTCCAGGCGGTCGAGCGCGTGCTGCGCGAGGGCCGGGCGCACAACGAGGTGCGGGAGGTCGATCCCATGATGGTCGCCTTCAGCATGATCTCCCAGGCCGTGTGGTTCGCCCTCGTCGGACGCTTCCTGCCGGCCATCGGCGTCGTTCCGACGGACGACGGCAGCTTCGCCGCGCGCGTCGAGGCGCACGTGGTGGAGGCCATCCGGCGCTCCGTTCACCGCGAGGCGGATACGCCATGAAACGTGCCCTGCTCCTGCTGCTGCTCGCGTCCCCGGCCTGGGCGCAGACGCCCGGCACCCCGCTCACGCTCGAGGCCGCGGCGCGCCGCGCCCTCGACGTCCACCCCGGCGTGCGCAGTGCCGCCGCGGCGGTCGCGGGGGCCGACGCCGCGGTGGGTGAGGCCCGGAGCCGCTGGTTCCCGCAGCTCACCACCCAGGCGTCGCTCATCCGCTTCCAGGAACCGATGGTGGTGACTCCAATCCACGGCTTCGACCAGGCCCAGCTGGGCCAGATCGCGTTCGACCAGACGCTGATTCAGGGAAACCTCAGCCTCGGCTTCACGCTATTCGACGGCGGAGCCCGGGGCGCACGGATCCGCGCCGCCCGGGCCGATGCGGCGGCCCGCGACGCCGAGCTGACCGCGACCGAAGCGGACCTGCTCGCCGACGTCGCCGCTCGGTTTCTCGATGTTGTGACGGCGGGTGACGTGCTGGCCGCCCAGGAGGGCGGTGTGCGCGCGCTCGCAGCGGAACGCGATCGCGTGACGCGTCTCGTGACGGAGGGTGAGGCCGCCGACGTCGAGTTGCTTCGCGTGCAGGCCGCCCTCGCCCAGGCCGAAGCGGACCGGATCTCGGCCGCCACCCGGCTCGACGTCGCACGCAGCGGCCTAGCGCGGGCGATCGGGGTCCCTGCCCTGCCCGACGCGCTGCGCCCCGTGCGGCTCACGGCCGGGCCCCTGCCCGCGCGCGACGCGCTGCGCGCCGCCCTCGCGCAGCACAATCCGCGGCTCATCGAGGCGGAGCGCTCCGTCGAGAGCGCGCGCATGACGCGCCGGGCCGCCGTCGCCGCGTGGTTCCCCCAGCTCGACGCGCTGGGCGGGTTGTACGCCTATGGCAGCGGCGCCGGCAGTTTCACCACCGAGTGGCAGGCGGGGGTGCGGCTGTCGTACCCGCTGTTCTCCGGCGGCGCCCGGAGCGGCGCGGTGACGCGCACCGGGGCCCTCGCCACGGTGGCCGAGGAGCGCTACCACCTGGCGGTGCTCGACGCGGAGGACGCCCTCGACCGGGCGCTTGGCGCCGTCGCGGACGCGGCCGCCCGCGCGGACGCCGTTGAGTCCGTCGTCACCCACCTGACCGACGTCGCCCGGATCGAGCTGCTCTCGCTCCAGAGCGGCGCGGGCACCGAGGTCGAATACCTGCGTGCCGAAGCCGACGTGCGCCGCGCGCGGGCCCAGCTCGCGGAGGTCCGCGCCGCGGAGATCAACGCGCGCGTGGCGCTTGCCAACCTGACCGGAGACCTGTCGCTGGACTGGCTCGCCCAGGCCGTGGAGAACGTCCCATGACCCGAACACTGCGGCTCGCCGCCGCCCTGGCCGTCGTCGTCGTGATCGTCACCGTGGTGCTCGTGGTGGTGCTGCCGCGCAACCACGACGGGGAGGTCCTCGCCTCCGGGACCGTCGAGGTCACCGAGACCGACCTCGGCTTTCAGGTTCCCGGCCGGATCGACAGCATCGCGGTGCAGGAAGGCGATGACGTCCGGGCCGGCCAGGCGCTTGGCTGGCTCGACCGCACCGAGCTCGAGGCCCGTCGCCGCGCCGCGGAGGGGCAGCGCGCGGCGGCGGCGGCCCGCCTCGCCGAACTGGAGCGCGGCTTCCGCACCGAGGAGATCGGCCAGGGGCGCGAGACGGCGCGCGCCGCCGCGGAGCGGCTCGATGAGGCGCGGCGCGAGGTGGAGCGCGCGCGCCGCCTGTTCGCCGGCGGCGCCATCAGCCGGCGGCAGCTCGAGATCGCCGAGACGGCGTTCGCGGTCGCGGAGGCCCAGCACGGCGGCGCGGCGGATCAGCTGACGCTGCTCGAGTCCGGTCCCCGGGTCGAGCAGATTGCCGCGCAACGCGCCGTCGTCGCGCAGGCCGCGGCCGCGGTGGCCCAGGCCGACGCGGCCCTCGATCACGCGGTGATTCGCGCGCCGTTCGACGGCCAGGTCACCATCCGCCATCGCGAGCCGGGCGAGGTCGTCTCGGCCGGCATGGCCGTCCTCACCGTGGCCAATCGGGCGGACCGCTGGGTGCGGATCTACACCCGCGGCGACGAGGTCGGGCGGCTGGCGATCGGCCAGCCTGCGGAGATCCGGGCCGACGCCTACCCCGATCGGGCCTACCGCGGCGCGATCGCGTTCATCGCCAGCGAGGCGGAGTTCACCCCGCGCAACGTCCAGACGACCGCGGAGCGGGTGAAGCTGGTCTACCGCGTGAAGGTGCGGGTCGTCGACGACCCGCGCTACGACCTCAAGCCCGGTCTGCCCGCCGACGTGCGGATCGCGCCGCGCACGCCGTGAGTGCCGCCCCGCCGGCCGTCGTGCTCGACGGTCTGACGCGCCACTTCGGCGCCGTGCGCGCGGTCGACGGCCTCCGCTTCACCGTCGCGCCCGGCGAGCTGTTCGGCATCGTGGGCCCCGACGGCGCGGGCAAGACCACCACGCTCAGGATGCTGGCGGGCGTGCTCCGCCCCACCAGCGGCGACGCCACCGTGGCCGGGGCCAGCGTCGTGCGCCAGCCCGAACGGGTGAAGACCCACATCGCCTACATGTCACAGCGCTTCGGCCTGTACACCGACCTCACCGTCCGGGAGAATCTCGACTTCTACGCGGACCTCTACCGCGTGCCGCGCGCCGAGCGCGCGGCACGGATCGAGCGGCTCTACGGCTTCTCGGGACTCGCGCCCTTCGCCGACCGGCTCGCGGGGCGGCTGTCGGGCGGCATGAAGCAGAAGCTCGGGCTGTCGTGCGCGCTGATCCACCAGCCCGAGGTCCTGCTGCTCGACGAGCCCACGTTCGGCGTCGACCCGATCTCGCGCCGCGATCTCTGGCTCATCGTCCATGAGATGGTGGCGGCCGGCATGACGACGCTGCTCTCCACGTCCTATCTCGACGAAGCGGAGCGCTGCGATCGGGTTGCGCTACTCCACGCCGGGGGCCTGCTCGCGCTCGACACGCCCCCCGCGCTGCAGGCGCGGCTCAGCGGCCGGCTGCTCGCCGTGCGGACTGACGCGCCGCGCCGGGCGCGGGATCTGCTCATCGCCCTCCCGTTCGTGCGGGACGCCACGCTGTTCGGCGACGCGCTGCATGTGGCCCTCGACGATCCCACCCGTGACTGGCCCACGGCCCGGGCCGCGCTCGCCGGCGGCGGGGTTGCGGTCCTCGCCGACGGATCGATCGAGCCGTCGCTCGAGGATGTGTTCATCGCCGTCGTGCGCGACCGCGAGGCCGTCCATGCCTGACCCCGTCGTGGTGGAAGGCCTCACGCGCCGGTTTGGCGACTTCGTGGCGGTGGACCATGTGTCGTTCGGCGTCGGCCAGGGCGAGATCTTCGGCTTCGTGGGCCCGAACGGCGCCGGCAAGACGACCACCATCAAGATGCTGACCTGCCTGCTCCGCCCGTCCGAGGGCACTGCCCGCGTGGCCGATCACGACGTGCGCACGGAGGCGAAGGCGGTGCGGCAGCGCATCGGCTACATGTCGCAGATGTTCTCGCTCTACGGCGACCTGACCGTCGACGAGAACATCCGGCTGTTCGGGAGCCTCTACGGCATCACGGGCGCCCACCTCGCCGAGCGGCGCGACTGGATCCTCGCGATGGCGGATCTCACCCGGCGCGGCGACCGCATGACCCGCGAGCTGCCGCTCGGCTGGAAGCAGCGGCTCGCGCTCGGCTGCGCCGTGCTGCACGAGCCGCCGATCCTGTTTCTCGACGAGCCGACGTCGGGCGTGGATCCCACGTCCCGCCGCCATTTCTGGGACCTGATCTACCGGCTGGCGGAGACCGGCACCACCGTGCTCGTGAGCACGCACTACATGGAGGAGGCCGAGTACTGCCACCGGCTGGCGTTGATGCACCGCGGGCGCCTGGTCGCGCTCGACCGGCCGGACCGGCTGCGGCGCGATCTGCAGCAGCCGGTGCTCGAGGTACTCACCGACGACCCGGCGCGCGCGGTCGAGGCGCTGCGGGACGCACCCGGCGTGATCGAGGCCGCGATGTTCGGCCGCGCGGTCCACGTCATGGTCGCCGACGAGGCGGCGGGACTGGAGGACGTGGCGCGCCGCCTCGCCGCCGCGGGTCGCCGCGTCACGGCGGTCCGCGCGATCGCCCCGTCGCTCGAGGACGCGTTCGTGGCCCTGGTGCGTCGTCAGGGCGTGGCGGCGGTCGAATGAGCGCGTGGCGCCTCTGGGCCGTCGCCCGGAAGGAGTGGATCCAGCTGCGGCGCGATACCCGGAGCCTCGCGCTGGCGTTCGCCCTGCCCGCCCTGCTCATCCTCCTGTTCGGCTACGCCATCAGCCTCGACGTCCGCCACATCCCGCTCGCCGTGCTCGACCACAGCCACACGCCGGACAGCCGGCGGCTCGTCGAGGCGCTCGTCGCGCCCCGTTACTTCACCGTCACCACGACGCTCACGCGCGAGGGCGAGCTCGACGACGCGCTCCGCACGGGCCGCGTGCGCCTGGCGCTCGTGATCCCGCCGTCCTTTGCGCGGGATCTCGCCGCCGGGCGAGGGGCGCCGGTGCAGCTGCTGCTCGACGCCAGCGACGCCAACACCGCCACGATCGCCCAGAACTACGCCGATGCGATCGTGGCCCGCTACTCCCTCGCAGTCGGTGGCCGCGCCGTCGTCCTCCCCGTGGATCTCCGCACCCGTGTGTGGTACAACGAGACGCTCGAGAGCCGGAACATGGTGGTTCCCGGACTGATCGCCGTGATCATGTCCATCATCGCCGCCATGCTCACCGCCCTCACCATCGCCCGGGAGTGGGAGCGCGGCACGATGGAGCAACTGGCGGCGACGCCGGTCCACCGCGTCGAGGTCGTGCTCGGCAAGCTGGTGCCCTACATCGGCATCGGATTCGTGGACGTGACCATCGCGGTGGTCACCGGCCGGGTGGTGTTCCACGTCCCGGTGCGCGGCGACCTGCTGCTGCTGGCGGCGCTCACGCTGCTGTTCCTCCTCGCGGCGCTCGGCTGGGGGGTCTTCCTGTCCGCCGCCCTCAAGTCGCAGCTGCTGGCGACCCAGGCCGCGCTGATCACCACCTATCTGCCGGCCCTGCTGCTCTCGGGCTTCATCTTCTCCATTTCCGCCATGCCGCTGCCGTTGCGCGTGATTACGCACATCGTGCCGGCACGCTACTTCGTGACGATCACCAAGGGAATCTTCCTCAAGGCGGTCGGACTCGAGACCCTCTGGCCCGAGGTGCTCGCGCTCGCCGCGTTCTCGGCCGGCGGGCTCGGGCTCGCGCTCCGCTCGTTCCGCAAGGAGCTCGGGTGAGCCCGTCGGTGGGGCGCGTGCGCGAGATGGTGAGCAAGGAGCTGCGGCAGCTGCTCCGCGATTTCCGGATGCGCGGGCTGATCTTCGTCGCGCCGCTCATCCAGCTCATGGTGTTCGGGTACGCCGTGAACACCGACGTGCCGAACACCGAGACCTTCGTCGTGGACCACGACCACACCGCCGTGTCGCGGGAGTTGATCGACGCGTTCCAGCGCACCGGCTACTTCGAGGTGGTCGGCCGCTCCGAGCGCCCGGCCGACTTGGCGCGCGCGCTCGACCGGAGCGAGGCGATCGTCGGGATCGAGATTCCGCCCGGGTTCGCGCGGCGGCTCGCCGCCGGTGGCCCCGCCGACGTGCAGATCCTGCTCGACGGCAGCAGCTCCAACACGGCAACCGTCGCTCAGGGCTACGCCACGCGCATCGTGCAGCGGTTCGCGCTGGAACACCTGCCCGCCGGGGTCTCGCCCCCCGCCGGCGTCGACCTGCGCGTCCGCCCGTGGTACAATCCGACCCTCGAGAGCCGCGTCTACAACGTCCCGGCGGTGATGGGCCTGCTCCTGTTGCTGATGAGTTTGGTGCTGACCGCGCTGTCGATCGTGCGCGAGCGTGAAGACGGCACCCTCGAGCAGCTGCTGGTGAGCCCCCTCACCCCGACCGAGTTCCTCCTCGGGAAGACGCTTCCCGCCGCGCTGGTCGCCCTGGTCGACCTCGTGACGATCTCCGTCCTGTCGATCGTGTGGTTCCACATCCCGCTGCGCGGATCGGTCCTGGCGCTCCTTGCGGCGGCGATCCTCTTCATCCTCGCGGCCATCGCCCTCGGGCTGCTCATCTCGACGATCTCGCACACGCAGCAGGAGGCATTCATGACGATGTTCCTCCTGCTGCTGCCCTCCATCATCCTGTCCGGGTTCTTCTATCCGATCAGCAGCATGCCGCGGGTGTTCCAGATCATCACGCTGGTCAACCCGACGCGGCACTTCCTCGAGATCGTGCGCGCGGTCTTCCTCAAGGGGGCCGGCTTCGTCCCGTTGTGGAACCACTACGTCTGGCTCGCGGTGATCGCGGCGGCCACGATGGCGCTCGCCATCGCCCGGTTCGCCCGCACCACGGCGCGGGGGGAGTGACCCACTCCCCCCGCCGCCGCCAGCGCGTAGGTTTCAGGGAGGATGACCGACTCGGCGTTCGCTGGGGAGCGTTGCCAGATGGTCCGGCGGCAGCTCGCCGACCGCGGGATCACCGATCGCCGCGTGCTCGCGGCGATGCGCGCCGTTCCCCGGGAGCAGTTCGTCCCACCCGACCTGACGCACGACGCCTACGGTGACCATCCGCTCCGGATCGGCGCCGGCCAGACCATCTCCCAACCGTACATCGTGGCCCTCATGACCGAAGCCGCGCGCCTCACGCGCCGGAGCCGGGTGCTCGAGATCGGCGCCGGGAGCGGCTATCACGCCGCGGTGCTCGCCCGTCTCGCCGCCGCCGTCTGGACCATCGATCGGCTGCCTGACCTCGCCCGGCAGGCACGGCAACGCCTCGCGGCGCTCGGTGCGGCGAACGTCACCGTGCTGATCGGGGATGGCGCGCTGGGCTACCCCCCCGTGGCCCCGTTTGACGCGATCCTGGTCGCCGCCGCCGCGCCGGCACCGCCCGCAGCGCTGCTCCGCCAGCTGGCGCCCGGCGGGCGGCTCGTCATCCCGGTCGGCGCTCGCGACGTCCAGCAGCTCACGGTCTACGAGCGGACGGCACGGGGCACCGCAACGCAGGAGCTGTGCGCCTGCTGCTTCGTCCCGTTGGTCTCGCGCGAGGCGTTCAGCCAGGCTCCCTGAGCCCGCCGCCGCGAGCGCGGGTGGCGAGGCACACCCGCCCGGGGTATGATTAGCTCCCAGTTCACAGGGATATCCCCCTGCGCCCGATCCGCTCGACCACCCGTGCCAGCGCTTTCCCGGTGGCGGCTCTCGCCGTCGCCCTCGTGGTTGCGCCCGCCGCGGCGCCGGCGCAGGTGGCGATCGGCGCCCGAGTGGGCGTCCAGCTCACCTCCGCGCTGGTGCGCGACTCCGTGGTGGAGCCGATCACCGTCCAGGTGAAGCCCGCTCCAGTTTTCGGGCTGGCACTCGACGCCCCGCTCGGCGGGCCGTACATGGTGGTCGCTGGCGTCGCGCTGAGCCGCAGCGATGTGGTGGCGCATTCGGCCAGCGGCGACGTGACCCTCACCGGCCTCACCGTCTGGCACCCGACGTTGGCCGTGCGACGGTCCGTCAGGCCGTGGATCGGCGTCGAAGCGCGGGTCGGCGCCATCGTCTACGCCCCGAGCAGGCGCACCGCCAACCTGTTCCAGGACGGGGCCCCGGTGGACGCGACGCTGGGCGCAGGCGTGCAGGTCGAGCGCCGGCTTGGCAGCGGCTTCGCCGCCGGCCTCTCGCTGCAGTACGACGCCACCCGGTTCACCACGAAGACGCTCCAGGCCCAGGGCTTCGTCGGCGCCACGGTGGTGCACCGCGTGGCGCTCTCGGCCACCATCCGGCGGGCGGTGACGCATGGGAAGACCGGTGCGCCGGCCCGCTAGCGCCGCGATGCTGCTCGCGCTGGCGGTGGCGGGCTGTGAGACCGTCACGGCGCCGCCCCGCGACGGGGCCTATGCCTTCGACCTGCCGCAAACCGGCCTGGTGTTCCACTGGCCGCTCGACCGGCTGCCGGTCCGCTACTGGGTAGACCCGGCGGCGGGCCCCGTGGTCCGGTACGTGGACGCGAGCCTGCGTGACTGGGAGGAGCAGTTCCTCTACGGCGAGTTCACCGGCATCCTGGTGACGGATTCCGCCGTCGCGGACGTGCTCGTTCGAGTCGATGGGCCAACGCCCCCCGACGTTCGGCTCACCGACGATCCGCCGGTGAGCGCCTGCCAAGGCGCCACACACAACGACACCCTTCCCGGCGCGACGCAACTGGCCGGGCCCTTCGAGGTGACGTTGCAGTGGGGACCGCAGTTCACTGACACCGATATCGCCAACTGCCTGCGGCGGGTCGCGCTCCACGAGATCGGCCATACGCTGGGATTGTTCGCCCACAGCCCGAACGCCGCGGACCTGATGTACACCGACCCCAAGGTGGCGCTGCCGTCGGCTGGCGACCGGGCCACGCTGCAGCTGCTCTACCACACGACGTCGTCCATCGCGCCGGCGGTACGGCCCCCATGACCCCACGTGTCGCGCTCGTGCTGCTGGCGCTCGCCGGCTGCGCCGACGTGGGCGCGCCGGACCGGCCGTCGCCTTACCCGTTCGCCTACACCATCCCGAATGGCTTCGTGGCGGTGTTTCGCTGGCCGTCATCCGCGCTGCCCGTGCGCGTCTGGGTCGAGCCGGACGGCGACCTTCCCTCCGACGTGGAGCACGGCCTGCGCCTCTGGGAAGGCGTCGCCATCTACGGCGAATTCCGTGGCGTGCTGGTGGCGGATTCGGCTCGGGCCGACGTGATCGTCACGCTGGGCGAACCCGAGGTGCCGGGGCCGGGGGCGGTGCTCTCCTGCAGCGCGGGCACGGCCTGGGGGATCAACTTCGACACGACGATCGTGCTCCCGTTCCGCACGACGCTGCGGCGCCGCACCATCGCGTCGCCCTCAGACGCCGCGGCGTGTCTTCGCATCGTGGCGGCCCACGAGCTGGGGCACGCCCTGGGCCTCATCACCGAGAGCGACGACCCCGGGGATCTGATGTACGGCATCCCGACGGTCGGCGTACCGTCGGCCCGCGACCGTGCGACCTTCACCACCCTGTACCACACGCAGCCCACGGTCCGCCTGCCGGCCGGCCGGTAGCGCGGTGCCGCGGCGGCTGCGCCGATGACCCGCGCCGATTCCGTCATCGCGCCGGGGCTCGCGCCGCGCGGCCCCGTGCATCGCAACTTCGGGCCGGTGGCCTTGTACGAGGCCGCGATCCGTCGGGGGGAAGGCCGGGTCGTGGCCGGCGGTCCGTTCGCGGCGGTCACCGCACCGCACACCGGCCGCTCCCCCAACGACAAGTTCGTGGTCCGGGAGCCCGGCTCCGAGCGGGACATCTGGTGGGGCCCCGTGAACCAGCCGATGGAGCCGGCACCCTACGAGATCCTCAAGCGGGACGTGCTCGAGCATCTCGCCGGCCGCGAGCTCTTCGTCCGCGACGTGTTCGCGGGCGCCGCGCCGGCCCATCGCGTCTCCGTGCGCTTCGTCACCGAGAACGCGTGGCACGCCCTGTTCGCGTCCAACATGTTCATCCGCCCCAACCCCGGCGAGGCCGACGCCTTCGCGCCCGACTGGATCGTGCTGCACGCGCCCGAGATGTCGGCGGACCCCGCGCGTCACGCCACGCGCAGCGGCACCTTCGTCGTGCTGCATGCGGGCGAGCGCACGGTGCTGATCGGCGGCACGCGCTATGCGGGCGAGATGAAGAAGGCCATCTTCACGGTGCTCAACTACCTCTACCCGGCCCGGGACATCCTCCCGATGCACTGCGCGGCCAATGTCGGCGATCGCGGGGACGTGGCGCTGTTCTTCGGGCTCTCGGGCACCGGCAAGACCACGCTTTCCGCCGACGCCACGCGCGGGCTGATCGGCGACGACGAGCACGGCTGGAGCGCGACGGGCGTGTTCAACTTCGAGGCGGGGTGCTACGCCAAGGTCATCCGTCTCTCGCCGGAAGGCGAGCCGGAGATCTACGCCGCGACCCGCCGGTTCGGCACGATCCTCGAGAACGTGGCGCTCGATGAGGAGACCCGTGAGGTCGACCTCGCCAGCCCCGTGATCACCGAGAACACACGCGCGTCCTACCCCATTCCCTTCATCCCCAACCACGTGCCCGGCGGTCACTCCGGGCACCCGTCGCACCTCGTCTTGCTCGCCGCCGACGCGTTCGGCGTCCTGCCGCCGATCGCCCGGCTGACCCCGGAACAGACGCTGTACCACTTCCTGGTGGGGTATACGGCGAAGGTCGCGGGGACCGAGCGCGGCGTTACCGAGCCGGAAGCCACGTTCAGCGCCTGCTTCGGCGCACCGTTCCTGCCGCGTCACCCCGGCGTGTATGCCCGGATGCTCGGCGAGCGGATCGCCCGGCATCGCGTGCGCTGCTGGCTGGTCAACACCGGATGGACGGCGGGACCATACGGCGAGGGCCATCGCATGCGCCTCGGCCACACGCGCGCGCTGCTGCGGGCCGCGCTCGCCGGCCGCCTAGACAACGTGCCGGCGCGCGACGATCCGGTCTTCGGCATCCGCGTCCCCACGGCGGTCCCCGGCGTGCCGGACGAGATCCTCGACCCGCGCGGCACCTGGGTCGATGCCTCCCGCTACGACGCCGCGGCGCGCAAGTTGGCGCAGCTGTTCCACCAGCACTTTGCACGGTACGCGGACCAGGTGGAGGCGGCGGTGCGGGCCGCCGGCCCCCGCTAGGCGAGCGCATGGCCAGGACCGGCGGCTTCGAGGTGGTGCGCGATCCCCTGTGGAACAACATCGGGATCGATCCGCAGGCGCTTCCCATTCTCGACAGCGCGCCGTTTCAGCGGCTGCGCTACGTCCGTCAGCTGGGCCACGCGTTCCTCGTCTACCCCGGGGCGACCCACACCCGCTTCGAGCATGCGCTCGGCGCGTATCACCTCGCGCGGCGCGCTCTTGCGCTGCTGGCGGAGCGGGGAGCGCTCGACGGCGTCGCCCCCGAGGAGGTGACGCTCGTGCGGCTCGCGGCGCTGCTGCACGACGTCGGCCACTACCCGTTCTCCCACGCGCTCGAGGAAGCCGGGCTGCCGTCGCACGAGGAACTGGCGCGCGAGCACCTCGCGCATCCCGAGCTTGTCGTGGCGCTCGCCGCCACCGGCGCCGCCGACCCGGGGCGCCGCATCGCCGAGCTGATCGCGGGGCACAGCCCCAGTCCGCTTCAGGGCCTCATATCAGGCTCGCTCGATCTCGACAAGATCGAGTACCTCACGCGCGACGCCCGTATGTGCGGCGTCCCGTACGGCACGGTGGACGTGGACCGGCTGCTCCACTCGCTCACGCTGGTACCGTGCGCGGCGGGGCGGACGGTCGGGCTGCACGAAAAGGGCGTGAGCGCCCTCGAGTCGCTCCTGTTCGCGAAGTATCAGATGTACCGCAACGTGTACTGGCACCACGCCGTGCGGAGCGCCACGGTGATGTTCAAGCGCGTCGTGCGGAGCGCCCTGGCGCGCGGCGCGCTCGATCCCGCCTGGATCGCGCACGCGTCGGATGAGGCGCTGATGGAGCGGCTGCGGGCGCTGCCCGATGCGCCACTCGCCGAGCGCCTGCGGCGGCGCCAGCTGTTCAAGCGGGTGCTGGACCTGCCGGCCGCGGAGCTTCCTCCGGGGGCCGGTACCTGGGTGGCGGAAGATCCCGACCTCACGACCCGCGTGGAAGACCGGCTCGCCGCCGAGTGCGGCCGCCGGCCCGGTGAGCTGCTGCTCGACTTCCCGGCCAAGCCCGCGATGCTGTCGGGGGACGTGCCCGTGCTCGCACGGGACGGCACCGTGGCGCCGGCACGGCTCGGGATTCTCCAGGTCGCGGACGCGCTGCACACCACCGCGCGACGGCTGCGGGTGTACAACGGCGCTCCGCTCGCCGTGGCGCCTCGCGGCATCGTGACGCTGCTGGAGGGCACGGCCGGGGAGGTCGAGGCCCGCCTGGGCGCGGGCCGGGCGCTGCTCAGCTAATCCGTCGTCACGCGCGGCCGGCCGCCGGCCTCCGCCAACTCCGCCGCCACCACCCGGTAGTAGCGCGCGTCGTCCGGGCGTTCCGCCTCATCCATCGCGACCGCACACACCTCGAGGGCGTAGAGCAGCGGGCCGAGATGCCGGGCGGCCACCACACCCACGGCGTCGGGATTGGGACCGGCCGCCGCGGACGTCACGGCGTGCCGCCGTCGCCCTCCACCCGGTCGATCCGCACCACGATGACTGTGATGTTGTCGAGCCCGCCGACGCGGTTCGCTTCCGCGACGAGCGCGTCCGCCAGCACCTGCGGCTCGGGTGACGACCGCAGCAGCTGATGCAGCCGGGGATCGTCGATCATCCCCGTGAGGCCGTCGGAGGCGAGCACGAACAGGTCGCCGGGACGGAGGGAGCCGATGTAGGTGTCGGGCGCGACGTCGTCGTTGGCGCCCACGCACCGCGTGATCACGTTGCTGTACGGGTGCGTGCGCGCGTCCTCCGCGGACAGATACCCGGCGTCGACCTGCTCCTGCACGTACGAATGGTCCTTCGTGAGCTGCACCAGCTCGCCGTCGCGCAGCAGATAGGCCCGGCTGTCCCCGACCTGGCCGATGAGATAGCGCCGACCGCTGAGCACGAGGGTCGTCGCCGTGGTCCCCATGCCGCGCTTGTCGTGCTCCGTGAGGGTCCGCTCGAAGATGGTCGCGTTCGCGAGCCGGATGGCCTGACGCATGCGCTCCGACGCCGCGACGTCGTCGAGCACCGCCGTGTCGCCCAGCTCGTCGGCGATGATCCGCACCGCCATCTCGCTCGCCACCTCGCCGGCCGCGTGCCCCCCCATGCCGTCCGCCACGATGAACACGGCGCGGTCGGGAATCATGAGGTAGTTGTCCTCGTTCCCCGATCGCACGATGCCAACGTCGGTCCGTCCCGCGCAGGTGAAACGCACGTTGGCAGTCAAGCTACGGGTGGTCGGTTGGCAGCTTGAGGGCCTGGATGAGCTTCGTGGACCCACCCTTGATGGGCTCGTTCGGGTCTGCGGGCTCGAAGAACGCGCGGACGTCGCCGAATCGCAGCAGCGCGCCCGGGGCAAGCGGTACTTCTCCGGCGACGCGCTCGCCGTCGGCGAACGTCCCGTTGGTGGAGTCGAGGTCCACCAGTACCCAGATGCCTTCGCGACGCTGGATCTTGGCATGCGTCGTGGACACGCTGTCGTCCGGCAGCACGATGTCGTTGTAGTCCGCCCGCCCAACGTTGACGACCGGCGTCCTGATCGGGACGCGCTGGCCCTGCAATACACCGCTCCGGATC
>Ga0153916_10000795_pt1 | contig 21857 bp, 22 predicted proteins | sample Opewatmetagenome_FD_109642 | JGI IMG/M metagenome (GOLD analysis project Ga0153916, IMG submission 109642) | Freshwater wetland microbial communities from Ohio, USA - Open water 3 Core 3 Depth 4 metaG | ecosystem: Environmental > Aquatic > Freshwater > Wetlands | place: USA: Ohio, Lake Erie...
TGGGCGACATGTCGGCCCTGCTCCGGGGCTCCACGGCGCAGAACATGGAGCGGACGGGGATCCTCGCCGCCGCCCGCGCCGCCCGGGCGGAGCCCCTCTTTTTCGAGGACCACGCCTGGGTGAAGGTCAAGGTCCCGGGAAAGTACATGAAGGAGGTATCGGTCACGGAATGGATCCACAAGGTCGACCGGGTGGTCAACCTCCCGGTCATAAAGACGCACGAGTATGCCGGCTACTCCATCTGCCTGAAAAACTTCGTCGGCGCGACGCACTTCCGCCACAGGCCCTATATCGTGAACGCTCTCCACTGGGAGGAGGTCGTAACGGAGCTCAACCTCGCCTACCGTCCGGATCTGAACATCGCGGACGGCACGAAGGTCATGGTGGAGGGCGGTCCGTGGGAGGGCAGGGCGGAAGAGGCGAACCTCATCCTGGCGAGCGGGGACAGGGTCGCCTGCGATGTCGTCGGTCTCGCCCTCATAAAAACCTATGGGCGATGGAAGCGGCTCCTGACAACCTCGCCATGGGAGATGGGGCAGGTGCGAAGGGCGGTCGAACTGGACCTGGGAGCGGGGAGCTCGCACGAGCTGGAGCTTGTGACCGCCTCCCTCGACGGCGATCCGGCGTTTCACGCCCGGATGGGGAAGGTGAAATCCCTCCTGTGATGCACGCAGGGACCTTAATTCGTAACCGCGCCCTTCGACGCGCTGCCGACGAGCCTGACGTATTTCCCAAGAACCCCGCGCGTGTATTTGGGCTCCGGGGGCTTCCACTCCGAAAGGCGCCCCGCGATTTCCGCTTCGCTCACATCGAGGGAGATCGACTTCTCCCCGGGGCTGATGGTGATCCGGTCTCCTTCGCGGACGATGGCGATCACCCCTCCCGCCGGAGGAGCTTCTCGCTATTGGTCCCAAAACGTCTGACCCCCAGGCTTGCCGATGACACGCTCCTCTTCCGAGTCCCGGTCTTGGATCGCCGGTCGCTCCACGGCGTCGACCCTGCCACGTTCCATCCGATAGACCCTATCGGCGATCCTCACGGAGTGCTTTTCGTTCTGCTCGACGAGCAGGATCGAGACGTCTCCCTTAATCCGGGAAAATATCTCGGCTAGGCTTTGCACGACCAGCGGGGCGAGCCCTTCGAAGGGCTCATCCAGCAGCAGGGTCCTTGGGTTCCGCATCAGGGCCCTTGCGATTGCCAGCATCTCCTGTTCGCCGCCGCTCAGGGTCCCGGCCTTGACCGAATCTTGCCTCTTCAGCACGGTAAACACCTCATGGATCCGCGCTAGCGTCCATCCGTCGGCCCCACGCCGGTTCTCCGCGAATATCTCCAAATTCTGCCTGACGGTCAGGAACGGGAATATCCGCCTGTTGTCGGGAACATAGCCGATCCCCATCCTCGCCAGCTCATACGGCTGCTTCCCTGCAACCTCAACGCCCTGGTGCGTGATGGTCCCGGCACGCAGGGGGATCAGCCCCATGATGCCCTTCAGGGTGGTCGTCTTCCCGACGCCGTTCCTCCCCATCAGGTAGACAAGCTCCCCTCCGCCAACTGAGAGGCTTATGTCGTGCACGACCTCAACATCGCCGTACCCAATGCTTACACCCCTGAGCACCAGGGCGTCATGCGCCAAGGTAGATCCTCCTCACGAGCTCGTCCTCCCTGACCTGCTCTGGCTTCCCGTCGGCGACGATCTTCCCCTCGCACATGACGAGGACCCTCCTGGCAAGATTGAACACAAGGTCCATGTCATGCTCGACGATGATGACGCTGACGCCCCCTCCGCCGAAGACCCCCTCCATCAGCCTCATGAACGCTTGGGTCTCCTCCGGGTTCATTCCGGAAGTGGGCTCGTCGAGGAGCAGGAGATCGGCCTTGTGGGAGAGGGCGATCCCAATCTCGAGGGACTTCTGGAAGCCGTGGGGTACTGTGCTGGCCACCTGGTCCTTGTAGGGAGAAAGCCCCATTGCTTCGAGTATCCTTTCCGCCTCTTCGTTGACCTCGCTGAGCCCCTCAGTGTCCCGGAAAAGGTTCGCCGTGATTCCCCTGTCCGCCAACACGCCCATGCGGACGTTCTGGAGAACCGTCATGTTGTGGAATATGTTCACGAGTTGGAACGCCCGGCAGATACCTTTGCGCACGATCTTGTAGGGGGGCAGACCGGTGATCTTCTCTCCCTTAAAGTAGATGGCACCAGAATCGGGAGTCAGAAAACCGCTCACCAGGTTGAAGAGGGTCGTCTTCCCGGCTCCGTTGGGCCCGATGATGGCCGCGAGCTCTCCCCGGGCCACCGAAAGATCGACACCGGCGACCGCCATGAAGCCGTCGATGCTGTACTTGACGCCCCTGATCTCCAGCAGGCTCACTCCGGGGCCTCCTTCCCGAAGGCGGCTTCGTAAAACCGGGCTGCGCCCCGGGCAAGATAGGGGGTGATCCCGCTGCGGAAGGACAGGACTGAGGCGATGAGGACGATGCCGAAGCATAGCATCCAGTAGCTCGTATACAGGGCAATGAAGTGCTCCAGCAGCCGGTAGACCAGCGCCCCCACCAGCGGCCCCACGAAGAAGCCGGTTCCCCCTATCAGGCTCATGATGACAGGATTAGCCGAGAAGGCCCAGTTGGCCAGTTCGGGGCTGGCGATCCCCTTGAACGGGCTGAATAGGGCGCCCGCCAATCCCGCGAACACGCCCGAGAGGACGAACGATCCCAGCTTGTAGTTCCAGACGTTCAACCCGATGAACTGGGCCCGCGTCTGATTGTCCCGGATCGCCTGGATCGTGTTGCCAAAGGGCGACCTTACGACCATCCGCATGACAGCCACGGACACTGCTACGACGAGCAGGATGAGGTAGTAATGGTTGTTCCCAGCCGAGAGGTCGATCATCCCCCCCGGCAGGATAAGCTTCGGCACGGCTATGCCATACAGGCCGTCGTCGCCCCCCGTGACGTCCCGCCACTTGTAAAGGATCGTGTAGATGACCTGCCCGAAGGCCAGCGTCACCATGGCGAAGACCCACCCCGAGAGCCGGACGCAGACCGCGCCGATGACCGCGGACAGGGCCAGAGATAATCCCAGCGCGAAAATCAGCGCGACGTACATGGAGATGCCCGATCCCGGCATGTGCTTGAGAACATAGGCGGCGGCATACGCCCCGGCGGCGAACAGACCCGCATGCCCGAAGGAAAGCAGCCCCGTATACCCGAACTGAATGTTGAAACTCATCGCGAACAGGCCGTAGATCAGGATGCTCCCGAGGAGGATGACGTAGAACTTTGACAGGACCTGCGGCAGGCAGGCCAAGATCGCCACTGCCAGCAGCCACACCAGCGCTTCCCTTCTCCTTTCCATGGTTATCAGAACTTCTCCCCGAAGAGGCCCCACGGCCGGATGAGCAGAATGAGGGCCATCAGGACGAAGGTGAAAACCATGGCGAACTGGGGGACAATCAGGAGGCCGATGGCGCCCCACACACCAATGATCAGGGAGCCCAGCGCCGCGCCGGCCAGGCTGCCGACCCCCCCGATGATGATCACCGCGAACGACTCGATGATGATAAGCACGCCCATGTCAGGAATGATTGTGGTCATCGGGGCAGCGATGGCTCCCCCGAGGCCACCCAGGCCGGCCCCCAGCACAAAGACCAGCGTGTAGAGCCTAGGGACGTTGATGCCGAGGGCGTTCGTCATGTCGCGGTCGTACGCCGCCGTTCTAATGATCGCCCCCCACTTTGACCGGTACAGGAGCAGGTACAAGCCGGCGCCTACGCTCCCACCTGACCCGATGAGGAAGAAGCAGTAGACAGGTATGGGATTGCCCAAGATGGGGACCGAACCGGCCAAAGAGGGGGGGAGCTGGACCGTCAGCGGGAAGGCCCCCCAACACATCTTGGTGAGGTCGGTGAAGACCAGGATGAGGGCGAAGGTTAGGAGGAGCTGGAGGATGTGCTCAGCGTTGTAAATCCGGCGCAGAAGCCCCCTCTCGATGGCCGCGCCGACCGCCATCGTCAGGACAACGCTGGCGGCCGTCCCAGCCCAGAAACTGTTCGTTTTCGCGGCGACGGTGAAACAGAAGTAGGCCCCCAAGGCGTACAGGGAGGCGTGGGCGAAGTTGATCAGGCGCAGCAGGCCGAAAATGATCGTGAGCCCGGAAGCGATCAGGAACAGGCTTGCAGACAGCGAGATTCCGATCAGGGCCTGTCCCAGCAACAGTCGTAACGACATCGACTCCCCCACCTTCGTACGTATACCGGGAGGGGGCCGATCAATCCCCCCCTCCCGGCTCAAACCTCGATGATCGCGCCGGGTCGGGCGCCCGGCGTGATGTCGACCCTACTGGTTCCCGCGCCAACCCTTATAACGCTCCTTCGGGATGACTTTCTCCACTTCCTCCGCCTTGATGATGTATGGATTCTTCCACGTCCAGTACGGGTATTTCGGATCCTTGACGGCCTCGCCAAGGACCATAGGTGTGATGACGATGTGGTCCCATTCCCGGATATAGGACGGGCCGCTCACGGTGTCCTTGAGATGCAGCCCTTCCAGCGCCTGGATGACGGCGTCGGTATCGATCTTACCGGCCTTGATGATGGCGGCCTGGAGGAACTGGGCGGCCCGATACGTCCCGCCGGCGGCCGAGGTGGGCAATACTGTCTTGCCGAACTTCGCCTGGAACGCTTTCACGAACTCCCTGTTGGACGGGCTGTCGGTCAAGTGAGAGTAGTGGGACGTCCCCCATCCGGCTACTCCGTCCGCTCCCAGGGCCATCTGGACATCCAGGTTCGTCGAGGAGTCGTCCAGGAAGGCGGCGATCTTGTCGAACATCCCGAATGTCCTAGCCTGCTTGTCGAACGTCACCTGGTCCCCCGCCCAGAGCGAAGTGTGGACGGCGACCTGACCCAGAGCGGGAAGAGCCATAATCTGGCTGATGTAAGGTTTGAAATCGAGCGTGCCGAAGGGAGGCCACAGCTCAAGCGGGAACTCCGCGGCCGGCTGGAAGGTCTTGAAGGACTCCTTGAATGCAGCCCAGACAGAGCGGCCCCAGGCGTAGTCGGGATTGACCCCGACGACCTTCTTGATGTTGGGGTATTTCTCGTGGAGCAACTTCGCCATGGCGTAACCGAAAGTCCTGGAGCTGTGGCTTGCGTGGAAACAGTACCTATTCGTCGTGTTCTGCATCTCCTCCGCAGCTCCCGTCCCGGAGATGTAGACCTTCTTGAGTTCCTTCATGACCGAGTAGGATGCCAGAACGACCCCGCTGCTGTCCGTGGAGATGATGAAGTCGACCTTGTCCTCATAGACGGCCTTCTTGAGCATCTCGATCCCATTAGCGGGCTTGGCGGTCGTGTCGTAGTAGATTACCTTGACCGGCCTCCCGAGGATCCCGCCCTTGGCGTTTACCTGGCTCTCCCAGATCTCCATGGCCTGCTTCCCGCCGATTCCCAGAGAACTGAAGATCCCCGAGGTGGCCCCCACGTGCGCAACCTTGATGGGGGCCTTGTCCGCGTGGGACAACCCCGGCGCGCATAAAAGAAACATCGCGGCTGCAAACGCCGAAAACAGACGACCCATTGCATTAGCCTTCATTTCCCCCTCCTTTGACGGGATCCCTTCGTTTCTTCGGGCCCCCGATTTTCCCGGAACCGTTATCGCCCATTTTCTGCCCCGGCCGCCCGCGCCGCCAGCTGTCCCGGCTCGATTCACCGGGCTGCCGCCTTTCCTGCCGTCCTCTTCCCCGCTTTCTCCCGCTTCGGAGGTCTGGAAATCGCCTCCACGATCTCCTGCGACGCGGCTCCAGGCGAGAAGATGTGCGTCACTCCCATCCTGCGGAGCCTGACGGTGTCCTCTTTCGCGATCAGCCCCCCGAGGACGACCTTGATCGTGCCGTCCAGCCCCTTCTCCCGGAGCAATTCGATCAACCTGGGGACGAACGTTGTGTACTCCCCCGACAGGCTGCCGATCCCGATGACGTCGACCCATTCCTGGACGGCCGTATTGAAGACCTTTTCCGGCGTCTGGTAGGGCCCTAGATAAACGACCTCCATGCCGGCTTGCCTCAGGATGGCGGCGACGAACTTCAGGCCGAGGTCGTGTCCATCCGTTCCCATCTTGGCCAGCAGAACCCGCGTTCTTCTCTTGTCCATTCGAGTGCCCCTCTCTGCGGATGTTCCCTACAACTCTGGGCCACGGCCCTGTCAGCCGAGCCGAAACGACGGCTGGATCATCTCGTAGGGGTCGTAGGGCTGGCCGTAGGCAAGCCTTAAGGTTCCCATGATCTCCCCGATTATGGCGTGGCTCGAGACCGCGTCGATGATCGAGGGCATCAAGTTCTTCCCGTCGTCCCTCGCGTCCCGGTAGAGCCTCTTGAGCGAGGCCTCTGTCTTCCTAATGTCCCGGGTCTCCTTGAGCTCCCGAATGCGCTGGACGTGTTCTAGCCCCGGCTCCAGGTGGATCTTTCCGATTTTAAGCAGGTTGTCTTGGTCCTCCGGAATCAGGTGCACATTCAGCCCCACGACCTTCCTCTTGCCGCTGTCGATATCCTTGTAGAGCCCAACGGCAGACTCCTCCAGGACCCGCTTGAACCACCCGCTCTCCGCAGCCTGCACAATTCCCCCGATGGCGTCGATCTCCCGCAGCAGGTCCCAGATCCCAGCCTCTATGGTGTTTGTCAGGTGCTCCAGGTAATAGGAGCCCCCGAGCGGGTCCGCCACCTTGGCCACCCCGGTCTCGTGGAGGATGATCTGCTGCGTCCTCAGGGCCACCATGGCCGACTCCTCCGTGGGAGTGCACAGCGCCTCGTCGTAGCACGAGAGGTCGATTCCCTGCCCGCCTGCGAGGACAGCCGCAAGCGCCTCGATGGAGCCCCGGATAACGTTGTTGATCGGCTGCTGCGCCGTCAGCGACGATCCCGCCGTGTGGATGGCGATAGTCAGCCTCAGGGACTGGTGCTTCTTCGCGCCAAACCTCTCCTTCATCAGCTTCGCCCAGATCCTCCGGGTGGCCCTGATCTTGGCGATCTGCTCGAAGAAGTCCATGTGAGACGAGCAAATGATCAGCATCTGATGCGCGAAGGAGTCGATGTCGAGCCCTCGCTTCAGGGCAAGCTCTACGTACCCGATCGAGTTGGCCAGCGCCAGCCCCATCTCCTTGATGGAGTCGGCCCCAGACTCTCTCAGATCGTAAGCGTTGGCGGTCAGGGAGTGCCAGCTCGGCATCTCCCTGACGCAATACTCGATGGCGTCCACGCACAGGCGCAGGCAAAGGTCCAGGGGATTAGCGATGTCGTAGGAGCAGTGCCTTGCTTGTATCGGGTCGTTCTGGATCGAGCCGCGGAGCTTCCCGAGGTCCACCCCCCGCCGGCGTGCTAGTGCGCTCACCTGCGCCAGTATGATCGGCGCGGCGATGCTGCAGACCGAGATGGAGAAGGTCATTTCCTCCATTGCGATCCCCTGCAGCAGTTCGTCCATGTCCCTCAGGCAGTAAAGCGGCACACCCTGGGTCCCGACCGAGGGCGTCACGAGGGGATGATCGGCGTCGACCCCCAGCTGCGTCGGGGTGTCGGGCACGATCGCGATACCGGACTGGCCCTCTCGCATCAGATACCGGAGCCTCTCATTCGTCTTGAGTGGCGACTCCAGCCCGCAAAGGTTGCGCGTACTCCACGCCTTCCGGCGGTACATCTCCTCATGAATTCCCCGGGTGAAGGGATACCTTCCCGGATCGCCGAGGTCCCTCACGTAGTCGAACTCCACGTCATTCGGTGTGTATACATTCTTGACCGGAATCCCGGACGAGGTGCGCACCGAGCCCTCATCTCCCTTGTTCGTCACAGGCTTCTTCATCTCTTTGTCTCCTGTTAGGTCCTTGAGGCGTGCTTCGCAGCGAATATCCTGCGAAGCATGAATTTCTGCACCTTGCCGCTTGGCGTCAGGGGCCACTCGCCCTCTTTCAGGAAGATCACATGCCGGGGGATCTTGTAGTTGGCCATCCGACCCTTGCAGAAGGCGATGATCTCCTCTTCCGTGGCCTCCTCCTTCTCCTTCAGTGAAATGAACGCGGCGCCGACCTCGCCGAGGCGATGCTCGGGCACCCCGACAACCTGGACCATCTTGACCTTTGGGTGGGCGGATATGAACGACTCGATCTCCGCCGGGTATGCGTTGGACCCTCCCACGATGAACATATCCTTGACCCGGCCGGTGAGCTTGATGTAGCCGTTTTCGAACATGACGCCCAGGTCGCCCGTATGGAACCATCCTTCCGGGTCGATCGTCCGTGCCGTCTCCTCGGGGTTCCGATAGTAGCCCTTCATCACGATGTCGCCTCGGACGCAGATCTCCCCCTCGCATCCTCGCGACAACTCGACTCCCGTGGCCGTGCCGACGATTCGGACCTCGAAGCCTGGGACCTCGTCCAGCACCGATATCGGCACACCGTCGGTTGTAGTGATCAACTCGACAGGGTCACCGACGCGGGTGAACGTCGTCACGGAGGTCGTCTCGGTCATTCCGTAGACCACGACCATCTCCTTCATCCCCAACTTCTTGATCATGCCCAGCGCGACTTCTCTCGTAACCGGGGCGCCCCCCACCCAACCGCCCTTGAGGGAACCTATGTCGTATTTGCCGAAATCGGGGTGCTCCAGGATCATGATGAAGTGTGTCGGGATGCCGTCTAGCTGCGTAATCCTCTCCTTCTCGATCAGCGCCATGGCTGCCGCCGGATCGAAGGAGGACATGAGGACCAGGCAGGCGCCGGTGATCAGGCAGGGGCAGACCTGGGAAAATCCTCCGCCCACGTGAAACCACGGCAGGAAGGCCAGGAACCGGTCCTTCTGGTCCAAGCTCCTCCAGTTGCAGATCCGATGCTCGTTTTTAAGAATGTAATGGGTGTGGACTGCCCCCTTGGGGTTCCCAGTGGTCCCCGACGTGTAGACGATGACGAGATCGTCCTCAGGCCGTATGCGGGATTGCGCTTCGTCAAGCTCCCGGTCGTTCGTGTGTCTTGCCGACTCGAGCACGTCATCGTAGGCGATTGTGCCGGGGTGCCTCTCGTCGCTCAGGCAGACGACGTTCTTCAGGCTTGGGAACCTCTCCGAGGCAAGGCGCCCGGGCATTGAGTTTGCCAACTCGGGGATCAACCCGCAGACCATCTCCATGTAGCGATTGTTGAGGAACTCGGGGATCACGAAGAGAGTCGTGGCATCGCAGTTGCGAAGGATGAACTCGAACTCCGCAGACTTGTACCGGGTGTTGATCGGGATTAAAGGGGCGCCGATCTTGCTCGCGGCAATCCACGCGAAAAGGAACTCTGGAAGGTTGGGGAGCCAGACGGCGACGTTGTCGCCCTTTTTGACCCCCAACCGGATCAATCCCTTCGCTAAACGGTCGACCTCCTCCTTTGCATGGCGGAAAGTGATCCGTCTGTCCTCGGTCACGATGAACTCGTTGTCGGGGAACCGCGCCGCCGTTTCCTCGAATTGCCGTCCGAAGGTCTGTCCCTGCCATGCCTTCATGAGACTATTAGCCTCCCGGTGTCATTGACTGGCAAACTGCCGATCCTTGACGGAACGTGGTTCTCGTCCGGATCGAGTTGTCGCGTCGGTCCGAAACTCCATCAAGCCATAGCGACACTCGTAACAACTCATTCGATGAGAAACGAATCACGAAATTTTCCTTTCCGTCAGCATTTTCAGGGACGTCCCGACCTCCGTGAAGGGCGACGTGTTTCATCAGATGGAGACGACCTGGATCAATATTGTTTCGCATCATCGTCCAGGATTGCGCCAAGCGCGCAAGCGACCTCTCCGACCAACTCCGCGCATATCTTGTGACGACTGTCGGGATTCGAATGGAATTCACGAGCCGCTTCTCTATCGGACCAGTTCACCCTGGCGATATCGGCGCAATTGATCCCACCATATTTACGGGCGATGTCTTCAAATTTTTTCGAAAATTTGTAACTCAATCGCCACATGCGGGGATCGTCTTTCTTGGTCAAGCTCCCAGAAGCGTAAATACTCGAAATAAATGCCACGCCTCCGAGAAGCGCTCCGCAGATGCTGCCGGTACTGGCTATTCCTCCTCCGAAGGCTCCCACAGCCTTTAAAACCCCCTCATCGACAGCGTTCATCTTTTCCTGGCCCACGGCCAAGATCGCCTGGCTTCAATGGTAGCCCTGATGAAATAGGTCTACCGCTTTTTGGCGCATGTCGTCAGGACTCATGCGTGCCTCCCTTCGTGCGCATTCGCATCGACAGCCCGTTTCACCCTGGCCACGATGTCGGCAGTAGGCGTCCCCGGAGTAAATACATCCAAGACTCCCATCGACTTGAGTTTCGTAATGTCCTCTGGCGGGATGATTCCTCCGATCACGATCGGAACATGGTCAATATGTTTCTCCTTGAGTACTTTGATCAGGTTTTTGACGACCGTCATGTGGGCGCCGGAAAGACTGCTGATGCCGATGAGGTCGACGCTCTCCTGCAGCGCTGTGCTGGCGACCTGTCCGGGGGTCAGTCGTATTCCCCCGAAGATTACCTCGATCCCGGCGTCGCTTAGGGCTTTGCTGACCACATAGATGCCGGTCGTGTGTCCGTCCAGCCCGATCTTCCCTATCAATACCCGGGGCTTTCGCTTGATGTTCATCCCAGTCTCCCCCCTTCCCTCACACCTTGACCGACGCGGTATGGATCTCTTGCGTTGTGACGTCCCCGTAAACCTGCCGCATGGCGTGATAGATTTCTCCAACCGTCGCGTAGGTTTTGACAGCCCGGAGGGTCGCGGGGATGGTGTTGTCTCCCCGTCGGCACGCCTCGAGAAGCCCGTCAAGCGCAGCTCTCACCGCGTCGTTGTCCCGGGATGACCGCAGTTTTTCCAGCTTAGCGATTTTCGACCTCTCGAATTCCTCCGGAACGCGGAATATATCTATCGGCAGGGTCTCGTCGCTCAAGAATTCGTTGACTCCGACGATGATTCGCTTCTTCTTCTTCAGGTCCTCCTGAAACCGTCGCACATAGTCTGCTTTTTCCTGTTGGACCCAGCCGGAGAGTGCCGCCTGGAGCATTCCCCCCTGCGCCTCGATCTTCCCCATCAGTTTCCAGGCTTCCTCCTCCAGTTGGTTCGTTAGATTTTCGACGAAATACGATCCGCCAAGTGGATCAATCGTGCTGGCCACGTTGGTTTCGTACGCAATGATGTTCTGCGTGTTCAATGAGACCTGAGCTGCCTGCTGGCTCGGGATGCTGTAGCACTCGTCATAGCAGCTGACGTGCAGGGATTGTGCACCGCCCAGTACACCGGCCAGCGCTTGGACCGTCCCGCGAACGATGTTGTTAAGCGGCTGCTGAGCTGTCAAGGATGCGCCCGACGTCTGGGTGTGGAACCGGAGTTGCCACGCACGTGGGTTCGTCGACTTGAACCGCTCACGCAAGATCCTTGCCCACATGCGGCGCATCGCCCGGCACTTGCATATCTCTTCGAAGAATTCGATATGGGCGTTGAGCATGAAAGAAAACCGGTGCGCGAAATCATCGATCTTCAACCCGCGTTCCAGGCACACGTTGATATATTCGATCGCGTCCCCGAATGCGAAGGCGATCTCCTGAACAGCCGAACAACCCCCTTCACGGCAGTTGTACCCGGAGATGCTCACCGTGTACCACTCCGGCATGTTCCGGGCGGCGAACTCCACCAGGTCCGCGAAATGCTTCATGTTCGCCTTTATGGGCAAGTCGAAGAAATGGCAGGAATGGAAGTACATGAGAACGTCGTTCTGGGTAGTGCCGCGCAGCTTTCGAAAGGGGACTCCCTGTTTTTCAGCGACAGCCAGAAGCAGTGCTAGGATGACCGGACCCCAATGACTGTATGACACGCTAACTTCATCCAACCGGATCCCTTTAAAAAGGGCCTCGAAATCGGCGAGCGAATCTATTGCGATGCCGCCGAGACCTACCTCTCCGCTCGACATGGGATGGTCGGAGTCGTATCCGGTCAAGGTGGGCATATCGAAAACGAAATGAAGGCCAGTTTGCCCGTGCTTGATCAGGTAGCGAAACCGTTTATTGGTCTCCTCGGCGCTCTGGAACCCGGTGATCGGGCGGCGGGTCCATTGCCTCGCTCTGTATCCCGTCGCATCAACCCCCCGCGTGTAGGGATATTCCCCGGGAAAGGACAGATCATCGAGATAGTTGACGGCGGCGTCCGCCGGCGTGTACAGCCGCTTGATGGGTATGCCCGAACTTGTGACAAATTCCGATTGTAGCTCGGGAAATCTCTTCAGCCGCTTCACGACCTCCTCGTTCTCCCACTTCTTTTGCGCCTTGAGAATGGCCTTGTTCCTGTCTACTGCCTGAACTCGGGCACTCTTCTTCACGGTCGAGCTGGCCATGCGCCCCCCTTGATTCTCCGATTCGATCCGTCTGTTGCCGACGGTCAATTGGTTTTCGGCAGTCTCCGTTTGTCGATCACCCTCTTGGCCTTCAAGGTGGACCTTTCCAGGCTTCCGGCATCGACGATGGATACCGGAACCCTGACACCCAGGGATACCTTCATTGCCTTCGATGCTTCGTCCGCAAGTTTGTCCAACGCAGCCTTTTTCGAGGATTCAGTCAAGCCCGGGAAGACAACCGGGTCGTACTCCGCGAGTACCGAGCACTCGTCAAGCGCACCCTTTTTCTCCACAATGACCCTGAACTCCACCCCGATCCCCTTCGTCTTCCGGAGAACGTCCTCGATCGCGCTCGGGTAGACGTTTGCCCCGCGGATGACCAGCATGTCGTCGATCCGACCCATAAGGCCATCTGGAAGCCGGGGGTACGTGCGCCCGCACCGGCAGGGGTCATCGACCATGTAGCTTTCATCTCCCGCCCACATTCGGATCATCGGTTGCGACTCCCTGTAAAGATGCGTGTAGACAACAGCGCCCCGCTTCCACATAGGGATGGGCTCATTGGAATTGCGGACGTTCACGATCTCCGTATAGACCTCGTCGGTGTACAGGTGTGTTCCGGAATGTTCTTCGCACTCGATATTCGTCTGGAACGGGCACATCTCCGAGGTGGAGCCACTGTCGTGAACGCACGCGTTCCAGCTGTCCTCGATGAGTTTTCGGGTTCCGGGATTGCGGCCGCCAGGTTCCCCCGCTACCATGAGCATCCGCACCGGCGACTTGCGTAGGTCGAACCCCATCTCCTTGGCCACTTCGACCAGGCGGATCGAGTACGACGGAGTGCTCCAGAGCACCGTCGACTTGAGCTGATGCATGAGATTCAGGTGGCGCTCCGACTCCGATAAGCCGAGCGGGAAATTCGCACTCCCGATCCGGTCCAGGCCGGCAAGCACCCCCCACCCCCCCAGCCACAAGCTGAATGGATACGTGATCTGCACCACATCGCAGGGCCGGATCCCTGCGGCCCATTGGCACATCGCCTCGATCTCCCCGATGCGGTCCCAATCCCGCTTTGAAATCCCGTAATAGGTGGGGATCCCTGTGGTCGTCCCGGCCGAACCATTGATGCGAACGACATCTTCAATCGGAACACCGAGATAGCTTCCGAAGGGAGGGTTCTCTTTCTGATCCGCCAGCAGCATCTTTTTCTCGATGATAGGAACCTTTGTGGTGAAATCCTCCAGATGTTTGACATCATCTGGCTTGAAACCATTCTTGTCGTAATGGTTCCTGTAGAACGGGATCTTGTTGTAGACGTAGTTCAACTGGTGTCTTATCCGCTCGAGAATGAGCTTGTTCCGTTGCTTCTGTGGCATCGTCTCTCGTTCTTCATCCCAGTACCTTTTGTAGTGCGCGGCGTTTTTCGGAAGCGACATCGCCCTCTCCTTTCCGATTACTCTATCCTTCGTGACCGAGATAAGCCTCAATGACTCCCGAATTGGACATGAGCTCCTCGGACGTTCCGGCCAAGATCAGTCTGCCGCTGTTGATGACGTAACCTCTTTGGGCCACACGTAGCGCTTGCCGGGCGTTCTGCTCCACCAGCAGAATCGGTAACCCATCCTGCGCTAGCAATCGCACATAATCGAAGATGTGCTGAACCAGGAGCGGGGATAACCCGAGCGATGGTTCGTCCAGCATCAACAGCCTGGGCCGGGAAATGACAGACCTGCCCAGGGCGAGCATCTGCTGTTCTCCTCCGGACAAGGTCCCTGCCGACTGACCCTTGCGCGATTTCAGAATCGGAAAAAGTTCAAACACGCGGTCGAGGTCGGAAGCCAGGTCCTTGTTCCGCCCTCTTCCGTTTGCCCCCATCAGCAGATTTTCATAAACCGACATGCGGCTGAAAACCTTCCCCCGCTCTGTTATGTGGACAAGACCTGCCCGGTAGATCTTCTCCGGAGGATCCTGTTCGATCCTTTTGTCCATGTATCGGATCGTTCCGAAAGCCGGCCTGAGAATTCCCGAAATCGTTTTCAGGAGGGTGGACTTCCCGGCCCCGTTCGGTCCGATGATTGCCACTGTTTCGCGACCCATACCGAAGGAAACGCCCGAGATGGCTTCGATGGCGCCGTATCGCACCTTCAGGTCATCCACCTGCAGTATGCAGCCGTTATTGATAGTCTTTTCCAAGATATGCCTCTACGACTTCCGGGTTGCGTTGGACCTGCAACGGTGTCCCTTCCATGATTTTGCAGCCGAAATTGAGGACCACCACGTGATCGCAGATTTTCCTGATGAAGTTCATGTCATGCTCTATGACCAGAACTGTGCACCCCTTGTCCCGAAGGATCCGGACCCGCTCGACAATGTCCATGCTTTCCTGGTACGTCATTCCCGAGGTCACTTCGTCCAACAGTAGAAGGGCCGGGTCAGCGGCGACGGCTCGCGCGAGTTCGAGGCGTCTCTGGCTCCCATAAGACAGCTCGCCCGCAAGCGCGTCGCGATGATCGGCCAGACCAACGAACTCGAGCAACTCCATCGCCCTGTCTTTCAGCTTCGCCTCTTTCCCGGATCTGAGCGAATGGAAGAGGCTGGAGAGCCCGTGTGTAACGTTCCTGTTCTGGCCGACGAGAACGTTTTCGAGAACTGTCATGAAAGGAAAAAGCCTGATGACCTGGAAAGTCCTCGACACCCCCATCCTGGCAATGTGGTGCGCACGTAATCCCGTGATATCCCGGCCGTTGAGGAGCACCCGCCCTTCAGACGGCGCATAGAATCCCGAGACGATGTTGAAGAACGTGGTCTTTCCCGCCCCGTTGGGACCGATCACGCCGGTGATGCTCCCACGGAGGATCCTCAGACAGACGCTGTTCAAGGCCTTGATCCCACCGAAATTCTTGCTAACCCCTTCCGCGATCAGCATGGCGCTTTCATCGAGTGCGGGTTCCGTGCACAGGGAAATACCTCCCATGGAGCTTCCGGACAAGATCCTCTGGGACCATACCTTGGGGTCGGAGGTTCATGATCAGTACTAGAATCGCCCCGTAGAAAACCATCCTCATGCCGCCCAACTGCGGAACAGCCTCCGGCAATATCGTCAGGACGGGCACGCCGACCAGAACCCCCCACATCGTCTGCCCCCCGAACACGAGGAACAACAGAATGATCAGCGAGCGGTGGAAGCCGAACGCATCGGGGTCGATATAGAACATGTAGTGCGCGTAAAGGCCGCCTCCAAGCGCGGCCACGGCAGCACCGATGCCGAACGACACGACCTTCAGGTAAGTGGTGTTCAGCCCCATCATTTCCGCAACGGTTTCGTCCTGCTGAATCGCACGCATTGCCCATCCCAGCCGCGAATGTTCTAGCTTCCAGACCAGGACGAGGGTGAGAATGACCCACGCATATAGAAGCGGAAGACTCGTCCCCACCATTCCGGAGAATCCAGCCGTTCCGCCGATAAACGGAATGTTCTTGAACATAACCCGGAAGATCTCCACGAGGCCGATCGTGGCGATCGCGAGGTAGAACCCCTTTAGCCTCAGAGCTGGAAACGCAAGCAGAATTCCCACGCCGCATGTGACCGCCGCGGAAATCACCAGAGCAAGATTGAGGTTGAGTCCATACGTTACCGTCAACACCGCGCTCAGATAAGCTCCTAGCCCCATGAAGGCGGCCACGCCCAGGGAAAACTGGCCGCAATAGAAGTTCAGATAGAGGCTCAGCGTCAGGATCAAATTGATCCCGACATAGGCCCATATGACCGGTGAAACCAGAACCCCCACCTCGTTCCCTTTCGGCTACAGTTTTTCGGCCTCGGGAGATCCGAAAAGACCCGATGGCCGATACAGCAGAATCATGATCAGAAGGACCCACACGACACCGTCCACGTATGAGGAGGACAGGTAGGCAACGACGAGCACCTCGATCACCCCGATGATCAGCCCGGTAAACATAGAACCCCTAACTTCGGTCAAACCGCCGATTACCATAACCGCCAGTGATTTCAACCCAATCGTCGATCCGATAAAGGGGCTGACCTTGCCCATGCGCATGCCGACCAGGATTCCAGCAGCTCCCCCGAGAGCCGACGAAAGAATCAAGATGATGCGCGTGACCTGACGTATATCGATACCCACAAGACGGGACAGGTTCGCGTTCTCGGCCGTGGCACGCATGAATCGGCCGATTTCCGTTTTCTTGACTATCAGATCGATGGCGACCATCAACAGAACGGCGAACACGAACATCGAGAGCTGGAGATTCGAGATATACAAATCACCGATCTGGAGATATCCGAAATCAAGCTCCATCGGGAACATCCGGGGTTCGGCACCGGATACAAGGCTCGCCAAATTGCTCAAGATCAGCGCGAACCCGACGGTTGCGAGGAGAGGGGCCATCGGATACTCCTTTTTCACGTACCGGAAACAGGTGATCTCCAGCAGCAGGCCGCACAGTCCGGCCCCGGCTGCGGCAGCTAGCACGGAGACCAGGATCGGTTGGTGAAGGCTTACGGCCACGTAAAGGCCGACGAAGCCACCGATCATGAAGACTTCGCCATGCGCCAAGTTCAACAGGTTCAGAATGCCGAATATGAGGCTGTAGCCGATGGCGACGAGGGAGTACATGCTCCCCAAAAGCAGCCCGTTCAGCAGCTGCTGTAGAAACATCGAGTGCCTCTATCCATTCGCGCCATCCTTTCTGCTGATCCTGTGATCCTCCACCGAAATAAAAACGGGAGAACGACACGCAGCAGCACCGCTGGCCGTTCTCCCGACGGCATGCTTCCGCTATTCGAAACGCTGGAACCTCCCGTCCTTGATAATCAGGACGTAGGTCTGCTTGACGCCCTCCCCGTCCGAGCCGATGCTCGTCGAACCGGTGACACCCGGAAAATTCTTCACGTTCTGGAGCCCTTCCTTAATAAGTTGGCGGGAGGTCTTCAAGTCCATGTCCCCGGTGATCTTCTGTTTTCTGAGCACGTCCGCGAGGATATAGATCGCGTCATAGGTATTCCCATCGGCCCATGTTGGCTCCGGATTCTTGGGCGTCACGGCGGCCGCGCGAGCCCGGAACTTCTTCACGAAGCTGCTGACATTGGGGGCCGGGTTGTCGGGCCAGAAGGACGACGCCACGATCCAGCCTTCGACGGCCTTGCCGCCCTGCACGATGAACTCCGACGCGTAGATACCCGAGCCGTCCGCGCCTTTCAGGTTCAGTCCCTGTTTCTGCATCTCACGCGCAAAACTCGCGACCTCGCCGTAGATCGCGGCGATTGCCAACCCGTCAGGCTTGAGTTCCTTGAGCCGTCCAACCTGGGCCGTGAAATCGATAGCACCCGTTTCCCACGATATGGGATTGCTCACGTTCACAACATCGACTCCCCGCTCCTTGTACAACGCGGGCAATATCTTCGCGGTGGCGACCGACCAGCCGTCCTTCGTGTCCTGTACAAGCGCCACTTTCTTGATCTTGTACTTCTTGATGAACGCGTCTATAGCGGGCCCGAGCATCTTGGCGTCGCTGACCGTATTTTTGAAGGACCATGGGCGGTTCTTGGCAGCAATACCCTCAGCGGCGCCCGTCGATCCGAAAATCGGGATCTCCAGCTTGTTGGCCATCGGAAAGACCACGTTTTGCTCACCGCTCATCGCGGGGCCCAAGATGACCTGGGCGCGGTCCTGGACAGCCAAGTCACGCAGGAGCGCGACCGCCCGCTGATAATCGGTCCCCGTGTCCTTAACGACAAACTCCAGCTTGCATCCGTTGACACCTCCCTTGGCGTTGATCTCTTCCACGGCAATCTGGGCCGCGACTTCCATCTTCTTGCCCCAATCCGCTCCCCCGCCGGTCTTCGACAACAGGCTTCCGATTCGGATCGGCTCGGCCCCGAATGCGGGTGGCAATACACCCACGCCGGCAAACACCATCAAACCGGCGAACACAACGAGTGCTACGAAACGTTCATAGCTTCTGCTCATCTCATCCCCCTCCATTTTCGTTTATGGGTTGGGTGCCGCAGACGACCCGCACTGATGTGCAAGAGTCACTTCAATCCCAGTTTGCCCGCGATGATGTTCTTCAGGATCTGGGACGTACCGCCCCCGATGGGAAGAACCAGCGAGTCGCGGACGTATCTCTGGATGGGATACTCCATCGTGTAACCGTACCCACCGAAGATCTGCAGGGCGCTCAAGGAAACCTGCTTGGCTACTTCGGAGGCGTGGTACTTGGCCATGGCCGACTCCAGCGCGCACGGTTTTTTCTGTTCCATCATCCAGGTCGTGTAGTAGAGCAGGAGCCTCGCGGTCTGTATCCCGGTCGCCATCTCGGCGAACATGTGTTGGATAGACTGAAAGCGGCCGATGGGCTGGCCGAACTGCTCCCGCTCCTTCGCGTACCTCATTGCCTCGTCGAAGGCTCCCTGGGCCACCCCCACACTGCAAGCGGCGACCTCGAGGTGCTCCACGTCCAAGGTGGACAGGAGCTGCACCCATCCCTTGTTCATACACTCTTCGCCCCCCAGCACGTCGCCGGCCGAGACTTCGACATCCTCGAAGACGACTTCACAGGTTGAGGACCCCTTGTACCCCAGCTTCGCCAGCTTCCTGACGCCGACGCCTTCTTGACGACGGTCCACGATAACCATCGTTAGGCCCTTGTGTTTTGGAAGGTTCTTGTCGGAACGCGCAAGAACTAGGATGTAGTCGGCACGATCCGCGCCGGTGATGAGCGTCTTGGTGCCGTTGAGCCGGTAACTCTCCCCGCTCCGGGTCAGCGCCGTCCGGGCCGACGCGGCATCCGACCCCGCGTCCGGTTCGGTCAGCGCGTAGGAGAAGAGGATGTCCCCACCGGCAAGCCCCGGTAGGAAGCGCTCCTTCTGCTCTTCGCTGCCGTTGCGGCCGACGTTCACGCCACCGTAAAAAGCGCTCATGACGTATATCCACGCGAGGGCAGGGAAGCGCACCGACAATTCCTCCACGACAAGGATCGCCCCAAGGATGTCGACCCCCGAGCCCCCGTACTTCTCATCGATCGTCAGACCGGACAGCCCCAGCGGCTTCATCTTTTCGAGAATGCCTGCGGGGAACTCATCCTTTTCGTCTAGCGCGCGCACCGTCTCTGGCGGGCACTCCTTCCTGAGGAATTTCCGGAGGGACTCCCGGAGCGCTTCATGCTCGCTGCAGAAGGCAAAATCCATGTTCGTCTCCCGACGGGTGCCGAGGCGGCCGAAGGCTCACGCTGGCCGCGGGTCTGACACGGGTCTTCTGTGCATCATGAGGATGTATTCGAGCGCCATAACGGTCTCGTCCCTTTGGTTCTTCACGTCCCAGTGAAACTTGGTGATCCCCCTTCCGGGATGTTTCGTCTCGCGCTTCTCGGACACATTCGAATCGACCCGGATAGAGTCGCCGATACGCACGGGCGCGGAGATCTTCATGTTCTCGACCCCGAGCCACGCCAAGATCGAGTCGCCGTAGATGCCCGAGAGGTAAACCAGCCCGATGGACATGGCAAAGATCAGGGGGCCATGCGCTATGCGCCCCCCGAAGACCGTCGTCTTTGCGTATTCCTCGTCCATGTGCAAGGGGTAGAAGTCCATGGTGAGCCCCGCCCAGCCCACGAGGTGCGCCTCGGTGATCGTGATCGACCGTGTCGTCACCGCATCACCTATCGGAAAGTCTTCCCAGTATTTGCTGGTCATCATGCCTCCGGGCGCTCCGCCGGCCTAAACTTGGCAAGCGTGAATTCCTCGGTGACCTTCTCGAAAACCACCTCTACCTTCATGTCGCAATGGACTTCGTCCGGGTGGCAGCTGACGATGTTGCTCATCATGCGGACCCCTTCGTCCAACTCGACGATTGCCACCACATACGGGAGGTCCTCCGCGAACTCCGTTGGCTGAAATGCATAGACCGTCATGTAGGAGTAGACCTTGCCCCTCCCGCTGACCTTCACCCACTCCATGTTCGACGAGAGACACTCCGCGCAGTACAGCTTGGGGTAGAAGTTGAGCATCTGGCAGTCCTGGCACTTCTGGACCAGGAGCTCACCTCTCTTGCATCCTTCCCAGAAGGGGGCGCTCCACCTCGTCATGGTCGGAAGCGGCTTCCGGTACTCCTTGACGGGAGTCACTGGATTTCCGGTCACGGTATCTCCCTCCCCAGGACGATGACTTGGGAGTCCATGAATGTCCCTCCCATCGAGGTCTCCACGGCGATCTTCGCTCCTTTGACCTGTCTCTCTCCAGCTTTCATCATGAGTTGCCTGATGGCTTCCACGAACACGGCCATTCCGCCGCCCGCAGCAGTATGTCCCTGCCCGAGCATTCCCCCGTTCGTAGTCATGGGCATCTTCCCTCCGGGCCAAGTGTTCCCCTCCATCACGAAGCTTCCAGCCTCGCCACGCCTGCAGATTCCGAGTCCCTCAAGGGTGATCAGGGGGAAGATCGGGTATCCGTCGTAGATCTCGGCGATGTCGACGTCCTTCGCAGTGATACCGGCCATTTCGTAGGCCTCCCGGGCGGCTTCCGCGAAACCCAGCCTCGTCAAGTCCCTGTCCTGGGATATTCCGTAATGGCAGACCCGGCCCCCGAAGCCGAGCGGGTACACGGGTGGGTTCCGGAGATCCTTCGCCCGCTCCGCCGTCGTCACGATGAAAGCCGCTCCGCCGTCTGCCAAGACGTTCCCTTCCCGGGTCGTCAGATTGGTGGCCACCGTCTTGGAAGACATAACTTCATCCAGGGTCAACTCCCGTCGAAGCATCGCGTTGGGGTTGAGAGCCGCCCACTTGCGCATCGAAACCACGACGGATGCGATCTGCTCGTGGGTTGTGCCGGTCTCGCTCATGTAACGGGTAGCGAAGAGGCTCCCGCACCCGCCCATGAAGAACCCGTAAGGTGTTTCCCACTCCTCCGGGATCCCGAAAGTGGCGAAAAGATCGATCATCTCCTGGACCGGCGCCGAACCCGTCTTGTCGGACTGCACGCAGAGGACAGTCTTTGCCAGCCCAGCATGGATCAGCCCGGTGGCCGTCTTGAGCATCGAGGAGCTACTCGATCCACCGGCGAAGACCTGCATATTGCTCTTCGCCTTGCCAAGGAGCCCCAATTCCTCAACGAGTTTCGAGAAGACCATGTCGGTGTTGTACCGACGGTTATAGAAGGTCCCCGTCGGCATGATCGTATCGATCTCGTTCTTGTCGATGCCCGAATCGAGGATCGCCTGCCGGCACGACTCCAGCGCGCTCGCGAGGCAGGGCCGGTTGGGGAATTTCCCCGTTGGGACTTCTCCGAACCCGACGACCGCCACCTTTCCTTTAAAACTTGCCATCAGGCAGCCTCCCTGGAGTCAACGGATCGCTCCTCCGATAGTTTTATAATTTCAATCCGACATATTATGTGACAAAACGCAGCAAACATCATACCAAACGGCGTATCATGCCAGATAACATATTGATAAATATAA
>Ga0153916_10000796_pt1 | contig 21853 bp, 25 predicted proteins | sample Opewatmetagenome_FD_109642 | JGI IMG/M metagenome (GOLD analysis project Ga0153916, IMG submission 109642) | Freshwater wetland microbial communities from Ohio, USA - Open water 3 Core 3 Depth 4 metaG | ecosystem: Environmental > Aquatic > Freshwater > Wetlands | place: USA: Ohio, Lake Erie...
CCATGGAAGTCACGGAACCGAAAAGTTTTCCGCTCTCTCCAACTGTTTTTGCGAAGGTGCAGGAGAGCTTTTCGATCTGCTGGACCAATTTCTCCGCATCCTTTTTTCCCTTTTCCAAACGTTGCTGCACCTGGCGTTTTTGATGTTCGATCACCTTAAGGCTCTTTTCTGTGGCGAGAAGAGCCTTTTTCTGAGGAATGAGATAATTCCTTCCATATCCATCGGAGACTTTTACCAGGTCTCCGGCCTTTCCCAAGGAAGGGATGTTCTCTAACAAAATCACCTGCATGGATCACCTCCAATAAAGTATAGCCCCTGCCTGCGGCAGGCGGGGTACGTACCCTCTCAAACCAGCATGCCCGGCTGCTTAGTGAGCCGCCGTTGTAAAGGGTAGAATAGCGATGTTACGTGCCCTCTTGATCGCGACCGTCACTTGCCTTTGATGTTTTGCGCAGTTTCCTGAGATCCTTCGGGGAATGATCTTTCCCCGTTCCGTGATGAAATATCGAAGGATCTTCGGGTTTTTATAATCAATATCCAATTTTTTATCCGTACAGAATCGGCAGACCTTTCTCCTCATGAAAGGTTTTTTCTTTCTGTCGGGGCCTGTTTTTTCTGGGGGTCTCCTCATTTTTTATTCTCCTCGTTTCTTTGACCCGTTCGGCGGTCGCAAGCCCCGCCTTTTAGGACCGGGCTTGCCGCTATTCAGGGTCAGCTCTGAACAACCATCGACCTTTAGCTCGGTGAGTCGATGGGTTGACGTTTGCGTTGGGTTGTTCTCTTCGATCGTCTGGAGGGATGTCGCGATCACTTCCGTGCAAGTCCGATTCCTCCCTTCGGGGGTTTGCCAGCGTCGTTGATTGAGTTTCCCGATGACCATCAGGTGTTGGCCAGTCTGGAGGAGATCATGCTGAAACTCAGCCAGCTCACCAAAGGCGACGATGTCGATCCGATTTCGACCTCCCTCCCGGGACGCGGTATGGTTCAGGGCCTGCCCAGCGAGATCCTCTGAGTCGTTCAGCTCCAGAGGAAACTGGATCACAGGGGACCCGTCTGGACGATAGTGACGTCGAGGAGGGGTGACCACTTTCCCCGTGAGAACGACACGATTCAAAAATGTCATGTCTTCTCCATGGCCTCTGGTCCTTCCTCTGAAGTCTCTTCCAAAATTGGACCTTCGGAAGAAGATGCCTGTCGTTCGTCCAATCGAACAGACTGGAACTTGATGACGGCGTCCATCACTCGAAAATTTCTTTCCAGTTCAGAGAGCAAGGCGGGCGAGCCCAAGAAATGAATTAGGATATAATGACCCTTTGGTTTCTTTTTGACATCGTAGGCGAGTTTTCTTTTTCCCCAATCTTCAACCTTTAAGATTTCTCCATTGGTTTGGGTGATAATTCCCTTGGCTTTCTCGATTACCGATAGGGCCTGTTCTTCCTCAAGATCGGGGTCCAAAATAAAAATGGTTTCATATTTCTTCATGCTTCACCTCCTCGTGGATTATAGCCCTAAAACAAAGTTTAGAGCAAGGGGGTTGCCTGGAGAGGCAATGACAAATTACAAATTTCAAATCCCAAATCAATAACAAATGAGGAAATGCCAACGATTCTATTAAAGCAGTTACATCTTAGGCATTTGAACTCTGAGCTTTGAAATTTGACATTTTATTGTTTATTTAGTCTGCCTTCAATACATCCTGTTTGACCACTCCTGCAATATGGCCTCTATTGACTTTCACTCTTACCTTATCTGAGATTTCGACCGTGATCCTGTCCTCTTTGATACCGGTCACTCGGCCGTAGATCCCCCCGGCGGTCAAGACATTATCGCCCACTTTGAGGCTTGACAACAGGTTCTGATGTTCTTTTTTCTGCTTCTGTTGAGGGCGGATCAGCAAGAAATAAAAGATGACGAAGATGAAAATAATGGGCAAGAAAGTCATGAGTGAAGACCCCTGACCTCCGCCCCCCCCTGGCTGTGTTCCCATCGCATAAACTAAATCAATCCCCATAAAATCCTCCTTTTAAAGGTTTCCCCCGTCCTCAGTTCGGTTGAAAATGGGCCAGAAATTCTGTTTCCAATCCATGTGATGAGGTGTGGGATTTATAAAAATCGAGGAGACAGCTCTTTTGGATCGCCTCCTTAATCTTTCTGAAAAGATTTATATAATAATACAAATTATGAATACTATTCAACCTCGAAGACAAAATTTCTTTGGAGAGATAGAGGTGCCGAAGGTAGGCCCTGGAATAATGGCGACAGGTGTAACAGGCGCATGTTTCATCCACAGGCCTTGGATCCTCAGCATATTGGGCCTGTTTGATCGATATCTTTCCCGAAGAAGTAAAAAGTGTTCCGTTCCGTGCATTCCTCGTCGGAAGGACACAATCGAAGAAGTCCACTCCAAGGATAACGGCCCGGATCATATCCTCGGGTGTTCCAACCCCCATTAAATAGTGAGGGGTATTCTCTGGCAGGAAGGGGGTTGTCCACTCCAGGACATCCAACATCATTGATTTTGGTTCACCCACGCTGAGACCGCCGATAGCGTATCCCTGGAACCCCATCTCCACCAATGTTTGAGCACTCTTCTCCCTTAAATCCCGATGGACCCCCCCTTGAACAATGGCGAAGAGGGCTGGATCATTCTCTCGCTTCACATGAAGACATCTTTTTGCCCACCGACCTGTTTGCTCCGCGGAGGCCTTGACGTATTCATAAGGGGAAGGGTAGGGGACGCATTCGTCCAAAACCATGGCAATGTCGGCTCCGAGGACTCTCTGAATTTCCATCACCTTTTCCGGAGTGAGGAAGTGAGAGGAGCCATCCAGGTGGGATTGAAAAGTCACCCCTTCTTCTGAAACCTTTCGAAGGCTTCCGAGGCTGAAGATCTGGAATCCACCGCTATCGGTTAGAATGGGCCTTTCCCAATGGGTGAAAGCATGAAGTCCTCCCAATCTCCCAATCGTCTCGTGCCCTGGCCGAAGGTAAAGGTGGTACGTGTTACCCAGGATCGCCTCAACACCAATCTCTACGAGTTCTTCGGGGGTGAGGGATTTAACCGATCCCTGTGTTCCTACAGGGAGAAAAGCGGGGGTGGTGAAAGAGCCGTGTTCTGTTTCAACCCTCCCCAGTCTTGCCTTGGAGAAGCTATCCCTTTTGATGATCTCGAAGTGAAAAGCCATCTCTGTTTAAGGCAATGTTAAATGTCAAAGCTCAAAGTCCAAATATCTTTAATACTCGTTCTATGTATTGAGATTGTTGCATTTGGATTTCATTTGACATTTGAACTTTGCCATTTGGAATTTGGATTCGCCTATAGAATCAGCATGGCATCGCCGTAGCTATAAAATCGATATTTTCTGTCGACGGCTTCTTGATAGGCCCTCATTAATAAATCTTTCCCCGTGAAGGCGGAAACCAACATGATCAACGTCGATTTAGGCAGATGAAAGTTTGTGACCAACCCGTCGATGACTCGAAAACGGTAGGAAGGATAGATGAATAAAGAAGTCATTCCTTTACCGGATCTCACTCCGCCGTCCCCATCGGAAAAGGATTCAAGGGCACGTGTTGTGGTCGTTCCCACAGAGATAACCCTTCCGCCCCGTGCCTTCGTCGTCTTGATTTCTCTGGCCGTCTCCTCCGAAATATCAACCCATTCTGCTTCCATGGCATGGTCTTCGATATCGCGGGCTTTCACCGGGGTGAAGGTTCCCATCCCAATGTGGAGAGTGATCATCGTCGTTCGCACCCTGTTCTCTTTAAGCGATTGAAGCAAATCATGACTGAAGTGGAGACCTGCCGTGGGTGCGGCGATCGATCCGTCTCTCTCCGCGAAAACAGTCTGATAACGCTCTTTGTCCAAGGGTTCGTCTCCCCGCTTGATGTAGGGAGGAAGGGGGACATGGCCGATTTTTCGAAAAAGTTCCGTCACCTCACCGGAATAGGAAAAGCTGACCCTTGCTTTTCCAGCCTTCACCTCTTCTATTTCTCCCTCAACTCCCGGCTCAAATTGGATTCGAGACCCCCGTTTTAGCTTCCCTGAGTTCTTGATCAGTGCCTTCCATTCTCCTCTTGTTCCATTCCACGAAGGGATGAGGAGCATCTCTATCCTTCCCCCCGTTTCCTTTTTCCCAATCAGTCGAGCCGGAAGGACACGGGTATTATTCAATACCAGGAGGTCGCCCGCATGAAGGTATTTCGTAATATCTTGAAAAGCTTGGTGTTCCATCAGACCCGTCTGACGGTGAAGGATCATTAACGAAGTCTCCCCCCTTTGGGGGGATGGGTATTGAGCGATCAAGGATCGGGGAAGGTGGTAATCGAACTCTTCAATTCTCATATTCAGTTGCCTGAAACACAGCTAAAACCTAACAAAATTAACAAAGTCTATCTCAATTCGCAAGTAAAATATTTGACATTTTAGGGGGTATCGATTAATCTAGAACATATTTTCGTTGAGAAAGAGGAAGAGGGTGAAGAAATTTTCTTACAAAGATGCAGGGGTGGATATTGAAAAAGGAGACGCCTTTGTTCAGGCGATCAAACCCATGGTGGAATCGACATTCCGACCTGAAGTCTTGACGAAAATTGGCGGGTTTGCGGGGTGCGTCTCTCTCAATCTGGAACGTTATAAGAAACCGATTCTCGTCTCCTCCACCGATGGCGTAGGGACAAAGCTTAAAATTGCTTTCTTGATGGACCGCCATGATACTGTCGGGATTGATCTTGTAGCGATGTGCGTCAATGATATCGTCGTCTGCGGGGCGAAACCTCTCTTCTTCCTGGATTATCTGGCGACTTCCAAGCTTGACACCCAAAAGTCGATCAAGGTGGTTTCAGGGATTGTCAAGGGGTGTATTGAAGCCGACTGTTCTCTCATCGGCGGTGAGACGGCTGAAATGCCCGGGTTCTACAAAAAAGGGGAGTACGATCTGGCCGGATTCGCAGTGGGCATCGTGGAGGATTCTCAACTGATTGACGGATCGAATGTCACTGTCGGAGACAAAATCATCGGGATCGCCTCTAGCGGTCTGCACAGTAACGGGTTTTCTTTAGTAAGAAAGCTGGTCTTTGATCAACACAAAATGGAATTGGGAGAGCGTATCGAAGAAATCGGAGGAGCATTGGGCGATGAGCTACTCCGGCCGACTCGGATTTACGCCAAAACCATTCTCAACCTTACACGAGACTTCCATATCGGTGGGATTGCTCATATCACGGGTGGGGGCATTACGGGAAACCTTCCGAGAGTGATTCCGAAGGGCTGTAAAGCGATTGTACGGAAAGGGACGTGGGAGATTCCACCGATCTTCCCCTTTCTGAAAGAAAAGGGGAACATTCCAGAGGAAGAGATGCTTCGAACTTTCAATAACGGGATTGGAATGATTCTCATCGTCAGGTCCAAAGACGTCCAAGAAATTTCAACCCGACTTCATTCTTTAGGTGAAAAGGCCTTTATCATCGGTGAGGTGGGAAAAACTGAGAGGGAACAAGAGAAGATCGAACTTGTCTGACTCTTCTTTGTCCAACTTACCGTCTTCTCCGTCATTTATCATATCCCGCATTATTATGATCGTTAGCCGATCGCCCAGACCTTCCCTCAGATCGGGCGGATCGGGGTTAAGAGGAAAGAGGCTCAAAATTCGATGAAGTGGCTAGGAAATGAACAAGAGGTGATTGTGTTAGGTTCTGGCTTAGGAGGGCTGGTCGCTGGAACGTTGTTGTCAAAAAATAACCACTCCGTCTTGTTACTTAGAGAAAAGGGATACCTCTCCTCCTGTGCGATCAAAGGATACCATTTTGTCCCTTTTTCAAACCTTTCAGAAAAATGTCTGAAACCCAGCCTGATTCGAAAGATCTCTCAGACCTTGGGCCTTTCTTTTCTGGTGGGGACCCGAGAAGACGGCAAGCAGGCGAAGGCCGTCTCCGACAAGCCATACAGCCCCACCTTTCAAGTCGTCCTTCCTAAAGCAAGGATTGACGTATTTCCTCAGCGTTCCCAGTTCCAGAGGGAATGGAATAGGGAATTTCCAAAGGAAATTGTTGAGATTGAAGGATTTTATCATGAACTGGATCGAATTCAGGATCTTTTCCGCAAAGGGAATGGGAAGAGGACACCTTCAGGATTTTCGTTCCCCTTTGAGGAACGTTCATTTGTCAAGAAATTATTTTCATCGGATCCTTTTCCAAATGAAAAGATGGACAAAAAGCTCCTTCCATTTTCGAAAGAGTTCAGGGAATTCATTCGGCTCCAACTGATCTCCTGGGGGAATTTTTGTTCAGACCGATTTCCGATCGCTTTGGCGGCTCATGTCTTATTCGATCAAACGAATGAATTGAACTCAGATATTGATAGAGAGAAGTTGGAGAAAGAAATTCTAAATCAATTCTCACGATCAGGGGGCAGGGTTGAAGAGATCGGCAGCGTAAAAGAGATAAAAGCATGGCGGCGACAAGGATTCACCTTAAACCTGGAAGGAAACCCCGAGGTGTTTCGATCTCAATTTCTTATTATCAATTCCCCACTTCATCGCATTTCATCCTTCCTGGGGAAAAAAGGGAAAGGATTACTAAAGTGGGGGAAGAAGATCAAGCCCCTCTATGTGATCACTCCTTTGTTTTTAGGGATCCATGAAAAAGTCATTCCGGTTGGGATGAAAGACCATCTGATCTCCCTTTTAGATCTTGAAAAACCCTATGAGGATGGGAATCTTCTCTTCCTCTCGATGAGCCCCAGAGGAGACAAGACCAGGGCACCCGAAGAGAGGAGGGCCCTCACCGTCGAGGGCCTCATTGATGTGGGGAAATGGGATCAAATCGATCTGGCGAGTTATCAGCAAAAAGTCATGAAGCATTTATATCATCTCTTTCCTTTTCTTGAGAATTACATTGAATTTGTCGATTTCCAATGGGTTCGTGAACAGTCTCCCAAGTGGTCTTATTCACACTTTCTTTACGAGTCGGGTTCTGATTTCTCTTGGAGAAAGGGAGTGGTTCCCTTGAGGATGTCGAAGAGCACTTACTTCGTCGGAAAGGAGAACTTCCCTTATTGGGGCGTGGGAGGAGAGATCCTTGGCGGATTAACCGTAGCCCAACAGATTTTGAAAAAATATTCATGAACCTCGTCTCCCGAACGCTGATCATTCCGTTAAAATTGCAGAGGATCCGTCATTTCACCCCGGCAACAGAAAGCCACGGCCTTTGGCCGTGGATGAATGCGCCAACTTTCGGCCGGGATGTCGCCCCGCTTGGGCGTTAGTCAGGTGCCATGGGCTTTGCCCGCGGGGCTCCACTTTTCAATCCGCATTCCGAATTCCGCAATCCGAATTGAGATTAGTCATCCCAGCGGATCTGTTTCTTTTTTGTTACCGGAAGCTTGAACTTCTCTTTCAACCGCGTGACGACGAGGTTTGGAACCAATCCCTCAACGCCTCCCCCTAATCGGGCAACCTCTTTGATCGTTCTGGAGGAGACGAAAAAATAGTCTTTACTGGTCATCATGAAGAGGGTGTCCAGATGGGTGTCGAGGCTCCGATTCATGGAGGCCATGTGAAATTCGTATTCGAAGTCGGAGGTTGCCCGGAGGCCCCTTAAAATCACGATGGCGTTGGTCTTCGCGACGTAATCCACAAGAAGCCCCTTGAAGCTGTCTACGATGACTTTGGGAGTATCTTTAAAAAACGCCTTTACCATTTGAAGACGCTCTTCAACGGAGAAGAGGGAACGTTTTTCTTCATTCACTGCGATGGCGATGATGACCTTGTCAAAGATCTCAAGAGCCCTTTCAACGATATCGATATGACCGTAGGTAATGGGGTCAAAGGAACCCGGATAGATGGCCACTTTTCCCATATTCTTGTCCTCTCCCTTCTTTATTTTTCCCATTCTGATACTCCTTCTTGTTTCCCTCCAGCAGCAGGGAAAGTGTGTTCAGAATTCCGTTTCAGCCTCGGGGGAAACATCCTCTTGCTGAGGCGTTAAGAAAGCGATGACTGTTTCTCCCATTTGTCGTTGGCGAATCAGATTCCAGCCGTGAATGCCGGGAGAAAGGGGTTCCCGCCGATGATGTTCGATGACCAAGATGGAATCCCTGTCATGAATCGGATGGGAGCACAGCTTCGTCAAGGTTCTTTCGATCAAGCCCTTCTCGTATGGAGGATCCATGAAGATCAGGTCGAAGGTTTTCCCTCTTCGTTTGAGAATTCCAATCGCTCGGTTTGCGTCTATGGGAAGGACTTCAGACCGTCCCTCCAACCCAAATTGTGCGAGATTTCTTTGAATGAGGTTTAGGGCATGCCTTCCCTTTTCAACAAAGATCACTTTCTTCGCCCCTCGACTCAAGGCTTCAATCCCTAAATTGCCCGTCCCAGCGAAGAGATCTAGGACCATTCTCCCTTCTACCCCCTCTCTCAGGATGTTGAAAATAGATTCCTTAACCCGGTCAGAGGTGGGGCGAAGTGACAGATTCTTGGGTGTCGTTAATTTTCGTCCTTTTGATGTTCCGCTGATGATGCGCATCGTCACCGAGGTAAATCCGAAGCAGTAGGTTTACCAAATAACTCTTCAATCCTTTTTTTCATATGGTCCTGATGTGAACCCTGCCAATATATTCTCGAACACTGTGGGCATCGAAAGAATTCCCTTTGTTGATAGAAAATGAAATCGGGGACCTTTCCTTCTGCCTCGTCTCGTGGAATTTCGTGGAGGAGCATGTTACACGCGAGGCACCTGGAAAAAGGGGTCTTCTCATCTAAGTGAATGACTTTTACTTGAATGAGTTCTCTCAGCTGCGAAGAAGGTTTGTCCTCCATGATTCTGACAATGCGATCCTCGGGCCGTTTAGGCATGAGTTTGGTGCTTCGGGTGAGGATCACCCGACCTTCCTCTCGAGCCAATTTTATCATTGAATAAGCATTTTCACCCCGGTAGTAGACAGTATCATAACCCAGCATTCTCAATTCCTTGGCCAACTTTCCAAGCATTCGGTCTGCGATAAACTTCATTGCATGAAACGTATGATTCCGGCCTTGAAGAAGAATCTCAAAAAAAGGTTACGGCCAGGCCTGACATCAGCAGACAGTCGCTATGCCTCACTTCATGTATTTCCCGATGATCGGTTCTAGATCTTTTTTCGTTTTTTCGGGGATAAACTTTTTGCCCGTGATCAGAGCATATTTCAAGGCATTGGCACAAAGGCATTCTCTTTTTTCAGGAAGATGTTTGATCGCCTCCCCGATGGCATTTTTCGCAATTTTTGCGCTCTGAGCAAGAATTCTCAAGACCTCGCCGATCGAAACATCTTCTACAGCCTCGTGCCAGCAATCGTAATCGGTGGCAAAGGCGATGGTGGAATAACAGATCTCAGCTTCCCGAGCCAGTTTCGCCTCGGGAAGGTTGGTCATCCCGATAATGTCGACACCCCACGCCCGGTAAAGCCTCGACTCGGCACGTGTCGAAAATTGAGGTCCTTCAATACAAATGTAGGTTCCGCCCTGGTGAACCGTGGCTCCGACCTCTTTTCCAGCTTCGCCAAGGATCTGGCTTAGAATGGGACAAACCGGATCCGCAAAGCTGACGTGACCCACGATCCCATCGTTGAAGAAGGTGCTCGGGCGCCCCTTGGTCTGATCAATAAACTGGTTCGGGATCACCATGTCACCGGGGTGGATCGATTCTTTCATCGAACCCACTGCACTGACGCCGATGATCCATTGAACGCCCAACTTTTTCATCCCGTAGATGTTCGCCCTGAAGTTTAGCGAAGAGGGCTGAATCCGGTGGCCCTTTCCATGGCGAGGCAAGAAAGCAACCTTCACCCCTTCGAGACGTCCTACAATTAACGCATCCGAGGGGTTGCCGAAAGGCGTCTTCAAAGAAATGGTATGAACCTCTTTAAGGCCCTCCATTTCATAGAGACCCGACCCGCCGATCACCCCCACGACCTTCTCCGACATTTTCATCCTCCTTCTTTAAAGTAAGGTTCATGTTAACCCCGTCGTGATGAAAAATCAATCACCGAGGACACTCAGCACAATCCGTAATCGAAATTCAAAACCTTGACAATATCCCTGTCATGCTGAAATTTTTGCAGCATCTTTCTTTGCTGATAGTCATGTGATCCTGAAATCGTAGACCCTGATCCTGAAACAAGCTCAGGATGACGATTACGGGTGACGGACACTTATGTCTAAACCTTTGTAGGGAACAGTTTCAAACTGTTCCCTACTCCAAACTTCTCCCCTGGAGCTGGCCGCAGGCGGCTGAAATCTCTCGCCCTTTGCTGTTTCGGACGATTACAGTGAGACCGCCCTCCATCAAAATTTCTTGGAACCGTTTGACCTTCTCTTCCGAAGGTCTTTTAAAAGGGATCTCAGGAGCTTCGTTGAGGGGGATGAGATTGACCTTGGAAGGAATCCCTTTCAATATTCTCAATAGTCCTTTAGCATCCAGGGAAGAATCGTTAATTCCTTCCACCAAGACATATTCAAAGGTAATTCGAACTCTTCGCTGAAGAGGAAATTTCTTGCATAACGCCAAGACCTTGTCTAATGGGTAACGACGATTGATAGGCATGAGATAAGTTCGAGTCTCGTCGTTGGAGGCGTTCAAGGAGATGGCTAGACGAAATGGGGTCTTTTCGCTTAACATTTCTTCCAATTCAGGGAGGAGACCTACGGTGGAGAGCGTGATCCTTCTTGAGGAAAATTTGAAGGCATCAGGGTGAGCCATGAGCGCAGTCGCCTTCAATGTGTTTCTATAGTTCGCCAGGGGTTCTCCCATCCCCATCAAAACGATGTTGGTGATAGATGTTTTTTCAGGGAGCATTTTTCTGACTCCCAGAATTTGATTGAGGATCTCCGATGCCTTGAGATCTCGTTTCCATCCTGTTTTTCCAGTCAAGCAGAACCGACACCCCAAGGCACATCCCACTTGTGTGGAAACACAGAGGGTCAGGCGTGCCTTGTCAGGGATCAAAACGCTTTCAATTCGGTTTCCATCTTCGAGCTGGAATAGAAACTTTTTTGTTCCGTCCCCTGCCTTTTCCACAGACACAGGTCGAAGGGCAGAGATAAAGCTGGTTTGGCTTAACTCTTGACGGAATTTCTTGGACAAATTGGTCATCTCATCAAAGGATTGGACCCCTTGCTGGTAAAGCCACCTTAACATCTGGATATATCGGTAGCGTTCTTTTCCGAATGATGCGAGGAATTCGATGAGTTCAGAGGGGCTTAAGTTTTTGAGATCAATTTTTTCGGAAAGGTCTTTCAATACGCAAACATCTCCAAGGAATTAAAGAAGTACTGAATCTCAAAGGCGGCCGTTTCAGGCGCATCAGACCCATGAACAACATTTCTCTCGATATTGGCAGCGAACTGACGCCGCAAGGTCCCTTCTTTGGCTTGCTTGGGATCGGTAGCACCCATCAGTTCCCGTGTCTTTGAAATCGCTCCTTCCCCTTCAAGAACCATGACGACCGAAGGTCCCGAAGACATGAAGGTGGTTAGGCTTTCGTAAAAAGGCTTGCCCCGATGAACGGCGTAGAATCCCTCCGCCCCTCTTTTGCTCAGGGAGATCATTTTCAAAGCGATCACCTTCAGGCCGCGCTCCTCAAAACGTTTTATCACTTCACCGATCAAACCCTTCTGAACTCCATCCGGTTTCACAATGGATAATGTCCTTTCCATACCTTCCTCCTTTGAAATCAAATTATAAGCCGTTAATCTATCTTTCACAATTCTTAAATGTGAATCTCCCCCCGGCGCCTATGCCGGGGGGCTTCCCGGACACGCGGTGGTGAGCAGAATGCCAGCAAAGGGAGTATCTTTTTAATTGTGCTCCTTGACGCCGCCTATCCCGCTTTGGCGGGCCGGGGCACTTGCCGGTCAAATCAAGCTTCGTTGGTTAATAGATTGACAAGGATAGTGTGTTTGTCCTATTCTGAAATGACTTTGCGGAGAAGGAGGCCTAGATGGGAGGGGTGAAGACAGAAATTTATGAAGTGATCATCATTGGAGGAGGACCTGGGGGGTTGACAGCTGGGCTCTACACATCCAGAGCCAGGCTCAGAACCCTTTTGATTGAAAGTTCTCTTTTTGGGGGACAGATGACCACTACTGAATTGATTGAAAACTATCCGGGGTTCCCGGAGGGGGTCAGCGGCGATGAATTGAGCCGTCTCATGGAAGACCAGGCGAGAAGGTTTGGGATGGAAACGGTCTCACAAGAAGTTGTAAAGGTGAGTTTAGAGGGGGACATGAAGGTAGTCCAGACGCATGAATCAACCTACCGGTGTGAAGCCCTTATTATAAGCACAGGTGCAGAATATCGAAAATTAGGAGTTCCTGGAGAAATGGAGTTTGCTGGGAAGGGGGTCTCTTATTGTGCCACTTGCGATGGAGCCTTCTTCCGGGATAGCCGGATCGTTGTCGTAGGGGGAGGGGATTCTGCTCTCACCGAGGCTCTCTTCCTAACGAAGTTTGCTAAGGAGTTGACAATCATCCATCGAAGGGATGCTCTTCGGGGAACAAAAATTTATCAGGAAAGAGCTTTTGCCAACCCTAAGATCAAATTCCTCTGGAATTCGATTATCCAGGAGATCAAAGGGGATTCGATGGTACGTTCAATTATTGTAAAAAATGTAAAGACAGGGGAAATCAAGGAGTTTGAAATCGAGGGTGCTTTCCTTTTCGTTGGGCTGGTACCCAGAACTCAATTCTTGAAAGGTATCGTCCAAATGGATGAGGGAGGATATGCCTTAACGAATGAGCAATGTGAAACCTCGGCAAAGGGGATTTTTGCCGTGGGGGATTGCAGAAAAAAGCTGTTGCGTCAGATTGCAACCGCAGTAGGGGACGGAGCAACAGCGGCATTTGCTGCGGAGAAGTTTTTGGAGTTAAAGGAATAATTTTGGAAGTCCAGGACTCAAAGCCAAAAGCCAAGAAAAGCAAGACCCAGATATTCGTTTCTCTTCTTCTCCTCGAAACGCTGGTCGTCCCGGTCGTGACAATGGGTCAAGAAGTGAATAGAGAAGGGTGGTCCATCCCGGATTTAAGAGGTCTCATCCCTTATTCGATCCAAGTTAAGAAAATAAGTGGGGTGGAAAAGATCGTTGAAAAATTCCTTACCCCTGATGGAGGACAGGTCGCAAGGATAAGTGGAAATGGAAAAATCTTCGCTTATGCAGTAGATAGTGACAGAGAACCGCCTATTGACTATCTGTTACTAGACCCTGACGGATCAGGAAGATTTACGCAGAAGTTTAAATCTGGAGATTCCTACAATATTCCTGAATGGGTTTCTCGTTAATCCCCCCAAAGCAAACAGGTTGACTCCACTCATTTTCTTGTTTTCACCTAACAAAAATGGGCAGTTAATCCTTTTGTGAAAAACCCGAGATTTGAATAAATTCTTTTTAAATCAACTACTTGGATGAATAAATTTTCTTGGCACCGAAAATGCACAAATAGAGGTTATCGTTCGCGGCCTATTCTTGAAAAAGGGCATTTCTTGAGATTCTTTATCCTCATTATTTAAAGGAGGTGTTTTGGATGGGAATCCAGAGACTCTGTAGGTTTTATCGAGACTTCTGCAAATTGCACGTCGACTCTGAATCTTCTGATATGGACAAAGGCGTTGGTCATTGCGACCTCGATTGTGACCAGACGACCTGTAAGGGAGGTTTAGATTCCTGTCAAAAATCCGATATCTTGAAGAGATACTACTTTGAACAGATAAAAAGAGAAGGTGGTCTGGAATGGGAGCGGAACAGATTTGTTTCTTTCTTTGAAACCCTCAAATCCTGACCATGATAGGGAGGAAATCGGCTATTATGACATCGACAACAGTAGCACAACCGGTGAAGAAAATACTAGTGTTTGTGATAGACTTGATTCTTATAATTGTACTTCCGAGAAATATTAGAAGAATGAGATAAGAAAGAGGATCGCTGCATTCCCCTCTGAATTAGCTTTCTATTCCTTCTTCTGCTTATGGCCGACTAGGACAAAGCGAATAAAAACGCCACTTTATAAATCCCAAACTATCCCTTAGAAAATTGCAAAAGTCAATAATATCAATAATTTTGTTTGTTAACAAAGAGCAGGATATGTTAATATATTTACAGAGAAGGGTTCTCATGCAAAAATAACAAATAGGATCAAGGAGGTGAAAACGAAATGAGAGAGAATGTGGAGAAGGCGTTGGACAAGATTCGGCCTGCCCTTCGAGCGGATGGAGGGGATATCGAACTTATTGACGTAGTGGATGGGGTTGTCAAGGTTAGATTGACGGGTGCCTGCGGTGGCTGTCCAATGTCGCAGATGACCTTAAAAATGGGGGTTGAGAAAGTGCTTAAGCAGCAAGTTCCAGAGGTAAAAAGCGTGGAAACCGTTTAAATAGGATTAAGGAAAGTCCTCGCATGGCGGACTTTCCTTAGGGACCGTCCGATGGAATCAGTTCGTCTCTCCGGCCCTGCCATTACCGTTTTAGAAAAAAGGTATCTGAAAAAAGATGCCGAAGGTAAAGTCGCTGAGTCTCCCGAAGAGATGTTTTGGCGTGTCGCCCGAAATATCGCGGAGGCGCAGCGCCTTTACAATACTCCAGCCTCTGCTGAAGAAGTGTCTGAGATCTTTTTTCGGATAATGGCATCCTTAGATTTTCTCCCTAACTCGCCCTGTCTGATGAATGCAGGGAGAAACCTCCAGCAGTTAGCTGCCTGCTTTGTTCTTCCTATAGACGACTCACTCGACTCCATCTTTGAAACCGTGAAACAGACGGCCCTGATCCATCAAAGCGGAGGAGGAACCGGGTTTTCGTTCAGCCGTTTGAGACCGAAAGATGACACGGTTCAATCTACAGGTGGAGGTGCAAGCGGCCCTGCTTCATTCATGAGAGTGTTTAACATGGCGACAGAGGTCATCAAACAGGGAGGGACAAGAAGAGGGGCCAACATGGGGGTGTTGAGAGTTGATCATCCGGATATCATGGAGTTTGTCAACCTGAAAAGGAAGCCTGATGAGATGACAAATTTCAACCTATCCGTGGGATTAACCGGAGAATTCATGGAGGCGCTTAAGAAAGACGGCGAGTATCATCTGATGAACCCAAGGACGATGAAGGAGGGGGGTCGGCTGAAAGCGAGAGCGGTGTTTGAAGCGATTGTAAATGCTGCCTGGGAAACAGGGGACCCCGGAGTCTTATTTTTGGATCGGATTAATGATGCCAATCCCACCCCACAAATGGGAGATATGGAATCCACCAATCCATGTGGTGAAGTTCCCCTCCTTCCCTACGAGCCGTGTGTATTGGGTTCCATCAACCTTTCCCATATGGTGAAAGATAAGAATGGAAGGTGGGAGGCTGATTTTGACAAGATTAGAAGGACAGTAAGGCATGCCGTCCATTTTTTGGATAATGTGATAGATATGAATCAATACCCTTTGCCACAGATTTCCCACATGGCAAAAGGCAATCGAAAGATCGGTCTTGGGGTAATGGGATTGGCCCACTTCTTCATCCGATTAGGCATTCCCTATAATTCGCCGAAAGCTTTGGAAGTGGCAAGAGGTTTAATGAGTTTTATTCAACATCAAGCCAGGGAACGATCAATCGAACTTGCTGAAGAGAGAGGGGTTTTCCCAAATTTCTTGGGGTCCATCTATAGCAGGAATGGGATGAAGTTGAGGAACGCTACAGTCACAACTATTGCTCCTACTGGAACACTCAGCCTGATCGCCAATTGTTCCAGCGGCATTGAGCCTCTATTTGCCATTGACTACGTGAGAAGAGCCTTAGAAGGCATGGAGTTTCATATGACCGACCCTCTCTTCCTAGAATTAGGAGAGAAAGTGGGATTTTTAAACCCGGATTTAATGAAGGCTCTTGCGGAGGGAGTGACGCTTCGGGATCTGCCCGATGTTCCCCAGACGATTAAGGAGCTTTTTATCACCGCTTTTGAGATCCCACCAACCTGGCACATCAAGGTTCAGGCGGCTTTTCAGGAGTATACGGATAACGCGGTATCGAAAACGATCAATTTTCCATCGGATGCAACAAGAGATGAAGTAAAAGAAGCTTTTCTGACGGCTTATCAAGAAGGATGCAAAGGCATTACGATTTATCGGAGCGGGAGTAAACCGAGTCAGGTGTTAGCCTGCGGAACGAAAGAAGTCTGCTAATCAACGGCAATGTGTATAGGGCAGAGAGCGTGGAGTTAAGGCTTCCTGCTCTTTCTGATTTGGGTCATTTGGAAATTGGAGCTTGGAATTTGTTTGAGATTTGGGATTTGTACACCTGGAATTTGGGAAATGAGAGTTGACAGGATTCTAATAATGACGAGCGGATGATGTACCCAGTGGTAGATAGCGAAAAATGTAATGGTTGTGGAAACTGTGCCGTAGTCTGTCCCAGCGAAGTGTATGAAATCCAAGAAGACAAATCAAATCCCATCCATCCCGAAGACTGTATTGAGTGCTGGGCTTGTGTAAACCAGTGTCAGACGGAATCGATCCAATTTTGTGAGGATTGACCCTCCGGTGCTGTCCGCCCCGCTGAGAGTCAACCTTGAGCAAAGGAGTCGAAAGGTTGCCACCCAGCATCCTTCTTTCAGGTTCATCGACAAAAATCGCTTGAAAAAAGAAACCGGCTTTCCTATGATGGAAGGAGGATTGTCGTTCTTCAAGAAAGGATCACTGTTATTCATGACAGATAGGATGAATATGACGGATTCACTCCAGTTAGAGTCTCCTGCAAAGGTCAACCTGAGACTTGAGATCCTGAAAAGACGGCAGGATGGGTACCACGAGTTGAGAACCGTTTTTCAGAAGATCAGTCTCCACGATACCCTTCATTTCTCTTTGAGAAGAGAAAAAGGCATTTCCATTACCGCAGATCATCCGAAACTTCCCCTCGGAAAGAAAAATCTGGTGTACAAGGCTGTTCAGTCCATGTTTAAGGCATGCGGTTATAGGGGGGGCGTCCGTATAGAGATTGAGAAGAAAATTCCCCTCGGTGCCGGGTTAGGAGGTGGAAGCAGCAACGCAGCCACTACTCTGATGGCATTAAATCAACTGTTGGAAATGAACCTTTCCAAGAAGGAATTGATGGAGATGGGATTGGGGATCGGAGCAGACGTTCCTTTCTTCTTTTTGAAAAGCGCTGCCATTGGGTCGGGGGTTGGTGAGCGACTAAAAAAGGAAGAACTTCCGGCCCTATGCTACGTGCTCATCTATCCAAATTTTGAGGTTTCAACGCGTTGGGCTTACCGGCATTTCGTGTTGACAAATCAGCAGTTTCATATTAACCTTCATAGGTTTTTGAAAACTCCTGAGGGGATTTCTCACATCCTTTTTAATCATTTGGAGGAGGTGGTTTCGAAAAAATATCCTGAGATTACCCTTATGAAAGAATGCCTTCTACCTGCCGGGGCTTTGGGCGCCTTAATGACGGGGAGTGGCCCCACCGTTTTCGGACTCTTTCCAGAGGCAAAGAGGGCAGAGGGGGCCTATGCAAAGATAAGAAAATTGGTTGGGAGGAAAGGATGGGTTGTTTTTAAAGCGCGTGGCATCATTGGTTGACTCCTGTCCCCACACCCTAAGCAACCAAACCCGACAGATGATCGAACCCATCGTTTTGGCAGAATATAATAGGGAGATTCAAAAAGCAGGTAATCCAATTTCAAATGCCAAAATCCAAATGTTAAAGGAATGCCAAAACCTTTGACTGAAAATTTGAGATTTGAACTTTGAGATTTGACGTTGCTTCAAAGAGGATTGGGGTGTCGTCAAGCGGTAAGACACAGGTCTTTGGAACCTGGATTCGGAGGTTCGAATCCTCCCACCCCAGCCACTTTTAGAAGGTGGAAAGTTGAAAGTAGTGGGTGGTTAAAGAAAATCATAAAACGACGTTCCCCGTTCCACTTTCCACTTGCTGAATAGTGAGGCTCTCATGAGTAAAAAAAGAGTGGTCGTCAACCCAGGACAGGATTTGAGCTGGTTAAGAATTTTCACTGGAAATTCAAACACCCAATTAGTGCAAAGGATTTGCGATCAGTTGGGGACTTCCCTTGGAAAATCTGTAGTGAGCACCTTTAGCGATGGAGAGATTCATGTTGAGATCGATGAGAGCGTGCGAGGAATGGATGTTTTTGTGATCCAGTCCGTCTCTTCGCCTGTGAATGACAATTTGATGGAACTGCTGATTTTAATCGACGCCCTGAAAAGGGCTTCTGCGGAGAGGATCAACGCTGTGATGCCTTACTATGGTTATGCCAGGCAAGACCGTAAAGTTCTTCCTCGAGCGCCGATCTCTGCAAAGCTGGTAGCAGACTTGATCACCACTGCAGGGGCTTCTCGAATTCTCACGGTCGACCTTCACGCCGGCCAAATTCAGGGTTTTTTCAATATCCCTGTGGATCACTTATTCGCTGCCCCGGTGCTATTGGAGCACCTGAGGCAGCTTGACAACGATATCGTGATCGTCTCACCAGACGCGGGCGGGGTGGAGAGGGCTCGAGCCTATGCAAAGAGATTGGACGCTTCCTTAGCCATCATTGATAAACGAAGAGATTCTCCTAATGTTTCTCAAGTGATGAATATCATCGGAGATGTGAGCGGCATGACCGCCTTCTTGGTTGATGACATCGTTGATACAGGGGGGACGTTGGTCCGGGCGGCCTATGCTTTGATTGAAAAAGGAGCGAAAGGTGTTTACGCCTGTTGCACCCATCCGATCCTCTCAGGGAACGCCGTGAAGATCATCTCAGAATCACCCATCGTCGAAATGATCGTCACAGATACCGTCCCCCTCACAGAGGAAGCCAAAGCGTGTCCAAAGATTAAAGTGGTTTCGATCGCCAGCCTTTTGGCTGATGCCATTCGAAGAATCTATGAGGATGAATCAGTGAGTTGCTTGTTTATTTGAATCAAGTGTAAGTGAACGGTGTTGGTGAGTGGTTATAAATCGTTCGTTTTTCTCTAATCACTGTCACTCGACACTGACACAAATCGATAGATAAGGAGTGACCGATGCAAAGACCCATATTGACAGCAGAGATTCGAGAAGGGGTTGGAAAGGAGAAGGCAAAGAAACTCCGGTCGAAAGGCCTGATCCCTGCCATTTTCTATGGGCCCAGGGTCCAGACAATCCCTCTGGTAATTCATTCTAAGGAATTAGCCAAGGCTCTTCAAACAGAAGCAGGGGAAAACGTCTTGATTGACCTGGACATTCGAAAGGGCCCTCAATCGGACCGTAAGGTGGTGATGCTGAAAGACATTCAAATTGATCCCCTGCTCAGGGTAACCCTGCACACCGATTTCTATGAAGTGGCGATGGATGAGATGGTTACCGTGGAGGTTCCCGTTCATCTGGTCGGGAAGCCAGAGGGAACCAAAGTGGGAGGGATCCTTGAGCAGGTTCGGAGGGAAATCGAGGTGCAATGCCTCCCCGGAGATATTCCCAAGAGCATTGATATTGACGTGAGTGCATTGATGATTGGTGATTCGATTCACGTGCAGGATATTAGCGTGGAGAAAGCAAAGATTATTTCAGATACCAACTTTACCATCGCCACAGTCGTGCCTCCCGCGGTAGAGGAGAAGGTTGCAGAAGCAGTGGTTCCAGAGGCTGTGGAAGGGGTTGAGGTCAAGGAGAAGGAGGAAGGGGAGGAGGAAAAAGAATAAACGAGTGTGAAAATCATCGTGGGCCTGGGCAATCCTGGAATCCAACATCGAATGAGCAGGCACAATATTGGATTTCAGGTCGTCGATCGTATCGCCCAAATACACCACATTTCTATCCGCACCAAGCGTTTCAAATCCCTTTACGGAACAGGATGGATCGATTTCCAGCAGGTCTCCCTGTCCAAGCCAATGACGTTCATGAATCGAAGTGGAGAAGCGGTGAAAAAGGCGACCGATTTTTTCCACTTGGGGATGGAAGATCTCGTCGTTGTTCACGACGATTTAGACCTTCCCTTTGGCAGGCTTCGTTTTAAACGAAGAGGAGGGGACGGAGGACATCAGGGGATCCGTTCGATTATCGAAAGGATGGGTGGGAACAATTTTTTGAGACTGAAGGTCGGTATTGGAAGACCTCCCCAGGGCATGGATTCAGCCGACTATGTGTTGGAGGCTTTTGACAGAATCGAGCAGTCCCTTTTGGACCAAGTCCTTTCTCAGGCCGCAGAATCTCTGAGGGTCATGCTTCTGGAAGGGGTTGAAAAGGCGATGAATCAGTTTCAGAAAAAATCCCTCCCCTCCCCCTGAAGCTGCGAAAGAATCGGCAGAGTCGGTTGAGCGAGAATATCTTCGAAGTTTTAGAACTGCGGTCTTTGATAGGCAGAGGTAATAGGACTCTGTTAGTGAACGAGGATTATAGAAGTTTTTCATCGTCAGTAGTTCCCGGCAAAAAGGTACCGCTCTAAAACTTCTCCAATATCCCCGCTCGCCCTCCGTGAGAATCAATTTTCTTCACGGCTTCCCTTTGCTAAGGGGGGAGGGGATTATTCGCCTTTTTCAATTTCCATGAAAATCTTTCCGTGATGGAAAATTCTCACTCCTCCTGTTTCCTCCGAAATAACAATGGCCAGGGCATCGGTCAGGCTGGTAATCCCGGCAGCGGCTCGATGGCGACTTCCAAGACCCAAAGGTATTTCCACATTCTCACCCGATGCATCCAGATGTCGGCCCGCTGCTAAAATGACCCCGTCCTCGCGGAATATGAACGCCCCATCGACGGAGGAAAACTCTTTAACCGTTTCTTTCAGGCGGGGGTCCAAAATATTTCTTTCCTCTTCGGGATATCCTTGGAAAGGATTGATGACCATGGGGTGCGAGAACTTGAGGACGTCTTCATGCCTTCCGAGGACGAATATGGTTCCAACAGGTTTTCTCCCTTCCTTTCCCTGTACCGAGATCCCCAAGGCAAGACTGAGGACCGTTTCAAAAACTTCCGGTCTCACGATCTCGGAGATCACTGGAAGATCGGAAGAGGAGATGATTTCGAACTCTTTTCCAAATTCAAGGATAAGGAGGTTATCCAGGATTTTTGTTTGGGGGATTCCGGAAAGGCAGATCCATTTATCCCCTTTTTTCACCAGACCCTTGGAGAGGGCCTGGATGATGGCCATCTTCATTTGATTCATTCGACCCAGGGGAACATCGGGGATTCGAAGTACTTTTTTGAAGACTGAGGCAGCTTCCTGAAAAGAGGATTCATCCTTGATCGCGAGGATCAAATCAACTTTTTTTTCCCGACCGAGTGTGGCTAAGACTTCGTAGTCTTCGATGATATCCGCATAAACCAAGACACCTTTCGAACGGGTTTTTTTTGCGATGGTACAGGCCGTCTCCAGCATGATACGATTCTGCTGCTTCACTCGGATCCCTCCTGGCTCTGCGAAGAAAGGCAAACCTGCCGTCAGGCAGACCCAAAACATTAAAGGCTTTATTTTCTCTCCGTTTTATTATACAAGTATTATGGGAGAAATCTATCAAAAACTTAAACTCGAAATCCGAAGCACCTGCCTACGCGAAGTTCCGCCTCGCGGGAAGAAGGCAGGGACTTTGGAATTCGAATTTCTGATTTGGCCAATGAGGGACAGGGGGGATGGATGGGGTTCCGATGCGGGATTGTCGGTCTTCCGAATGTGGGGAAGTCGACGATATTCAACGCCCTGACAGCAGCCGGTGCCGAGGTGGCGAGTTACCGATTCTGTACGATCGACCCCAACATCGGGATTGTCCCCGTTCCGGATAAAAGGCTGGAAACGATCGCCAAGTTGATCCATCCTAAAAAGGTGGTTTCTACCACCCTCGAATTTTTCGATATTGCCGGACTGGTCAAAGGAGCG
>Ga0153916_10000797_pt1 | contig 21823 bp, 18 predicted proteins | sample Opewatmetagenome_FD_109642 | JGI IMG/M metagenome (GOLD analysis project Ga0153916, IMG submission 109642) | Freshwater wetland microbial communities from Ohio, USA - Open water 3 Core 3 Depth 4 metaG | ecosystem: Environmental > Aquatic > Freshwater > Wetlands | place: USA: Ohio, Lake Erie...
ATCTATAATTTCTTCGAATGGATCAACATCTTCTTTTGATGCCGGTTTCAATCCCAACACCACATCACCATACATCTGAATAAAACGGCGGTATGAATCCCAGACAAAACGTTCATTTCCGGTTTTCCGGACAAGACCTTTTACCACTTCCTCATTAAGACCCAGGTTGAGAATTGTATCCATCATTCCTGGCATGGAAGCACGGGCACCGGACCTGACGGAAACAAGACACGGGTTGGCGCTATCACCAAACTTTGAATTCATAATTTTCTCAATGTTCGTGATGCCATCCTTAACATCAGCTGTTATTAACTTGACCACCTTATCTTTACCTAACTGGTTGTATTCTGTACAAACCTCTGTTGTGATAGTAAAACCCGGAGGAACAGGCACTCCAATACGATTCATCTCAGCAAGGTTGGCTCCCTTACCACCCAGCAGGTTTTTCATATCAGCTTTGCCTTCGGCAGCTTTGTTTCCAAATTTGTAGACTCTTTTTGTTTCAGACATTTCAATGATATTTTTTAAACCTACAAATGTATCTAAAAAAAATTAATTTGATTTTAATTTATGACCTGGGATGGAACCGTATGATTGCATCCCGGAGATATTGCCGGTCAAGGTGAGTATAAATTTCTGTTGTGAGAATGGACTCGTGTCCGAGCATTTCCTGAACAGCCCTGAGGTCGGCTCCTCCATCAATCAAGTGTGTGGCAAAAGAATGCCGGAAAGTATGTGGACTGATATTCTTCTTAATCCCTGATTTTTTCACAAGGTCCTTTATAATAGTAAAAACCATTACGCGGGTAAGTTTGCGGCCCCTCCTGTTCAGAAAAAGTATATCTTCACTTTCCCTCGAAATTACTGGCAGTTTATTCCTGTCAATAAGATAAAATCCTATCTCATGTATTGCTTTCGATCCAATCGGGACAAGTCTTTCTTTATCGCCTTTCCCAATTACCCTGATGAAACCCTGGTCAGTATAAACGTTTGACAATTTCAGCCCGATAAGCTCTGAAACCCTCAAGCCACAACTATATAAAACTTCAATCATCGTCTTGTTTCTTTGTCCTTCAGGTTTGCTTAGATCAATCTGACTTATAATTAGATCTATTTCTTCTACGCTGAGCACTTCAGGCAGCTTTCTTCCGATTTTTGGGGATTCCAGCAATGATGTTGGATCTGTTTCAATAATATCTTCCAGAAGAAGGTACTTATAAAAAGCCTTGATTCCGGATATTACTCTTGCCTGCGACCGAGCACTTAATCCAAGTTCGTTAAACCATTTAATAAATTCTTTCAAATGCGATAATGCTATACTCTCAGGTGGCAGGTCAAAATTCCTTATTTCCAGGAAGGAAGCAAGTTTTAATACATCACTGATATAAGCTTCTATTGAATTCTCAGACAGGGATTTTTCCAGCTTCAGAAAGTTTTTAAAACCTGATATTTGTTGTTTCCAATCCATCACAATGAAACAAAGAAACTAAAAATATTGTAATTTTGTATGTTCAACCAAGATAGAGGAGTTCTCTGATGGGAACAATGGTGTTAGCGGTCGTGATAACGTTGTGTTCATGGTTGCATCCTGTTCATGTTTCCCTTCTCAATGTTGACCTTGATCCGGAGAGCGGTAAAATAGAAATCGTTTTTAAGCTATTTTCGGATGATTTTGAACGCGTTATACTTCATAAATATAATGTCGATCTGGATTTAACCAGCAAGGTTGATCCTGGAGAAAAAGCAGATGCCATCCAAAAATATATTGACGAATCGTTTGAATTACGAATTAATGGTACAAAAATTGAGAAATGGGAATATACCGGCAACCAGGTAAATGAAGAAGCTATCTGGTTATATTATAAAAATCTGTGGCCGGGGAAAATAGAGAAAGTCTCAATTACCAATGAGGCACTGATGGATCTCTATGAGGATCAAACCAATCTGGTTATTGTTACCTGTCGTGATAAACAAAATGGTTATCATTTGGACAATAAAAACCGTGATATTTCATTTATTATTGAGTAGAAGTATAAATCCAACTCTGTGCTGAAAGCAGCTCTTCATAAAATAATACCATTATTTGCATTAAATGGAAACATGATAATGTCCGGGAAATATATGAAAAGTCTTTTTACATCAGTTTTACTATGTGTTCTTTTATACCCGGTGTTAGCAACCCATAATCGTGCAGGTGAGATAACTTTGACCCAGATAAGCGATTATACATATGAAATAACTATTGCCACATTCACCTATACCTTATCTGCAGCAGATCGTAGTGAACTCGATGTCCAATGGGGTGACAATAGTGTTTCTACCGCACCAAGATATTATAAAGTGACTTTACCAAATTTCTATTATCATAATAAATACAGGGCGTTACATACTTTTCCTGGTCCGGGTACATATACTATCGTGGTTCAGGACCCGAACAGGAATTTAGGTGTACAAAATATCCCGAATTCTGTCAACGTTATTTTTTCTATAAAAACTACCATTTCCATTAATCCTTCGATCGGAACGAACAGTACTCCTGTTTTACTGAATCCGCCGATTGATAAAGCTGCCCTGGGCCATATTTTCATACATAATCCTGCTGCATATGACCCTGATGGTGATAGTTTATCTTATGAATTAACAATTTGTACCGGAGAAAACGGACAGCCCATTAAAGGATATACTTTTCCAAGAGCCAGCGATACTCTCTTTATAGATAGTGTCAGTGGAGATCTTACATGGGATACTCCCGTCGATACTGGCATATTTAACATCGCCATAAAAATAATTGAATGGAGGAAAGGAGTAAGGATTGGTAGTATCAATCGGGATATGCAAATTCAGGTTTACAAGACTTCTAACAATCCACCTGAAAACTCTCCTTTCCGGGATTTTTGCGTTGAAGCAGGTTCATCAATAGAATATGATATAATTAGTCTTGACCGGGATAGTGATCAGATTACACAGACAGCAGCCGGTGGTCCTTTTGAACAGGAAATTTCCCCGGCAACCTTTCAATTACTTACCAGTGGACGGGGTTACGCAGTATCAAGGTTTTCATGGAATACGGATTGCGAACATGTCAGATATTATCCCTATGCTGTAATCATTAAGTCCGAAGACAAAAATCCTGATATAAGCCTTGTCGACATCGATAACTTTTTTATTAAAGTAATAGGCCCTGCACCTGAATCACTGCAGGCAAATCCCACCAGTAATTCCGTCAGGTTGAACTGGCATGAATGTAATTGTCCGAATGTAACCGGTTATGAAATTTACCGGCGTGAAGGACCGTCAGGTCTTATTCTTGATTCATGTAGTACAGGTGTCTCAGCATTTGATGGATTTATAAAGGTAGGTGAGACAGATGGACGAAGGGATACTCTTTTTACGGATAATAATAATGGTAACGGGCTCATCCAGGGAATAGAATATTGTTACAGGGTGGTTGGCATCTATTCTGGCACAACCCCTGGTTATCCATCAGAAGAAGTATGCGCTATTCTGATCCCAGGTACCCCTGCAATGATAAATGTAAGCGTTATACAATCATCTCAAAATGGTTCCATATTCCTCGCCTGGGCAAAACCCGAAGGACTCGATACAATTGGAGCAACCGGGCCGTATGAATATAGCCTTTACAGATACAATGACTTATGGGGGACTAATCTAATCGGTCAGCAATCAATAAAAACTAATGATCTGAATGATACAACTTTTACTGATACCCCTTTGAATACCCTTGTGTATCCATACTCATATAAACTGGAATTATACAATGATGATCCCCCTGATAATCGATTTTTGATTGGCAGTCAGGAAGTTGTATCATCAACATTCCTGGAAATTAAACCTGCCGATAACAGGAATATAATCAACATAAGAAAAAATGTTCCATGGATAAATACTGAATATGTAATTTACAGGCAACAGATAAATTCTCTGGAATATGATTCTCTTGGAATTACTTTCAACGAGACCTATATTGATTCAGGTCTTCTTAATGGCCAGGAATACTGTTACCAGGTTAAAAGTTTCGGATGGAGACCTATAGCCGAAAAAATTTACAGAAGCATTAATTATTCCCACATTGCCTGTGCTACTCCAATCGACACTACTCCTCCCTGCCCACCTGTACTGATTGTTAACTCTATTTGTGACAGTATGCGTAATGAATTAATCTGGACCAATCCTAACCGGTATTGTGCAGATGATGTTATTAAATACAGGATTTACTATTCCCCTACCCTAACAGGAAATCCGTATTTAATTGACAGTACTCTATTACCCATTGATACTTCGTACATTCATTTTCCTCCTGAATCGCTTGCAGGTTGTTATACCGTTTCTGCGGTTGATTCTTTTGAAAATGAAAGCGACCCTTCCGAACTTGTCTGTGTTGATAATTGTGTTGGATATGAGCTTCCAAATGTATTCACACCGAATGGTGACAGCGACAATGATTACTGGAAACCAACCAGGTCTTCCTTTGTTGAAAAAGTTGATATGAAAGTGTACAGCCGTTGGGGAATCCTGGTGTTCCAGACTAGTGATCCGGATATTAATTGGGATGGAAAACAGATGAATTCTGACAATATTGTTTCACCCGGGGTTTATTATTACATTGCCGATGTGTATGAAAACAGGCTTACAGGTCTTGAAGTCAGGAATATCGTCGGATTTGTATATGTATTTACAGAACAGAAAGCAAATAATCCGGCTATTGACTAATAAGTATATGAAATTTTGGTTTACGATATTATTTATTTCAGCGCTTCCGGTAGCTCTGCTATCCCAGGTTCATGATCTTTTCCTTGATGGACGGGCTGAAATGAAAAAGGAGCATTATAATGAAGCCATTGGAACTTTTACATCCGGATTATCATCGGACAATATCACCGCCGATCTTCTGTTAAATCTTGGCCAATGCTTTTATCAGGTCAATGATTACAATTCTGCTATTCATTATTTACTTCTTGCTGACAATATGAAAAAAAACCTTGGCAGTTATTGGCTTGCCAAATCATATGCCATGGCAGGGAAAAATGATTCAGCAATAATCTATTTAAAAGCAAATTTATCATCAGCTTATAAACAGCCTGAAAGCACTATCAAGCTAGATCGTGCTTTTAATGACATTGAAAATACAAGATTATGGAAAGATCTGTGGAGTCAGGAATGGTATGATGATTTTGAGAATCTGCTTGCTGAAATCAATTACCTTACACGTAAAAATGAATATGTTGAGATACTTGATCTAATTGATCAGAATCTTGCTAAATATGCGCAGAAACATCAAATTTATGCCGCACGGGGTAAAGTATTCCTGGATCTGAAAAATTTCAATACAGCCGTCACAGCTTATTCGCGTGCTATTGAAATCAGCGGGACACATCCTGAATATTACATTGACAGGGCAAAAGCTTACTCAAGTCTTCAAAAGTATGACCTTGCAGTCAGTGATCTGATCAAAGCATTAAACCTTGAGCCCGATAACTTTCCACTTTATGTTGAAAGGGGCCGTCTTTATAATAATCTTTCAAAGTTTAACATGGCTTTGGATGACATATCTTACTACATGACTTTTTTTCCCGAAGATATCCAGGCAATGTACCTAAACGGACAAATATATTATGATCAGGGCAGTTACCTCAAAGCCCTGGAATGGTTCAACAAATGCCTCTCCATTGATCAATCGGAAGCGAATTTTTATATTGCACGTGGGAATACATATTTAAGAACAAATACCTATAAGTTTGCCATTCAGGATTATGGAATGGCACTTGATCTGGATCCAAAAAATCCTGATACTTATCTCAGTAAAGGATTGGCACGGTATCAATTAAATGATGCAGAAGGGGCATGTAATGACTGGCAAAAAGCAGCCCGTCTGGGTTCCGTAAAAGCTATCGAAATGCTGAATACCAGCTGTCAAAACCTGAAAAAGAATGGACGCTTATAAAGTGGATGGAAAAACGCAAGCTCAATACTGAGATAATCAGACGACTCAGATCGGATAAGTTAAGCCTGGTCGTTCCTGTTTTAAATCATTTACGCCAAAGTATTCATTCTGCAGCTTATCTTCCCGAAGTGATAAATTTGCTTCATGAGACTAATAACGAAGAGATCCGAAGGGAATTATCACTGTTTATGTGTGATATTAAAGATCCGGGGGGTATACCCCACATTATCGATGCTCTGAGAAATAACAAGTACAGACCAATATGGAATATTATTACTTCAGCATGCTGGCAATCAGGTCTGAATTACAGTGAAAATCTTGATACTTTCATCAAAATACTCCTGGAAGAGGATTATATGAATGCCCTTGAAGCGTTCTCCGTAATTGAACAGTCATTGCCTCACCTTGAAGCTCAAGAACTGGAACATTACCGGCAACAGCTAATGGAAGGCCTTGAGAAAGTAACTAAAGAAAAAGCTCCCCTTGTTAGAGAAATGATCAAAATTATGAAAGATTAGTTTTAGTTTTTGTTAATGCTGAGAGGAGTAATATTTCATAAACTGTGCGCGCTCGTAAACAGTCGGATTTTTGATATTACCGTAATTCATCTTCCCTCTGAATTGATCAGGACTTGAAAAACCATTCCTGGTCATCCATCCTTCCATCTGAACAAGTATTTCACGGATATATCCTGGACCTTTTTTATAAAGGACTGAACAGACCTGAACGGTCGCCGCTCCGGCCAGCAGCTGCTTAATGACAGCTTCTCCATCATGTACCCCGGTAGATGCAGCGACGTCAATTTTTTCAACAAAATGAGATACGATAGCTATCCATCTTAGTGAATTCCTTATTTCTGCAGGAGAACTAAAGACTTCAGATGTAACCACCTTACGTTCATCAATGTTTATATCAGGGGAATAAAAACGGTTAAATAGAACAACCGCTGAGATCCCCCTGTTATAAAGCTGATTAATCAGGTTAACAGGATTTGTAAAATTTTGTCCCAGTTTGAATATGATTGGAATACTGATCAATTTCCTGATATTGGCTGCCAGCTTAAGGTAAATTTCTTCATACGTCCGGGCAGGTGTGTCTTTATCTACAGGAAGAACGTACACATTTAATTCCAGGGCATGTGCACCTGCTTCCTCAATTTTTTTCGAAAAATCTACCCATTCGGATGAAGAAACACAATTAATACTGGCAATAACCGGTATTTTGACTGATTTTCTGACATCCTCAATCAATTTAAGATATTGATCAACGGAATTACTCCTAACATAATAGTTTAGATAATCTTCAGCCTGTGGATAATCCGTATGTTCGGTTAAATCAATTGCTTCATATTTAATCTGTTCTTCAAACAATGATTTCAGAACAACTGCACCAGCTCCTGCATCTTCCAGCTTTTTAATTTTATCAAGACTATCGGTCAGTCCGCTGCTGCTAACAATTATTGGATTTCTTAACGTCAGTCCTGCATATTTGGTTGTAAGATTTATCATAATTATTTTTTTACGCTGTTATAATGTTTTTTGTTAAAACGTAATTCGTTCCCGATTTGACAATCGGGAGTTGACTTTTCAGCATTTTGTTTTTAGAAGCCCCTTTCACCAAAAATAATCGTACCAACCCTTATCATAGTAGAACCCTCTTGTATTGCAATCCTGTAATCGCCCGACATTCCCATAGATAATTCACAAAAATAATCTTGCTGAAAGAAAAAATCATTTTTAGTTTCCTTAAAAATCCTGAAGAGGTTTCTGAACTCATTCCTGATTATAGTTTCCTGATCTGTAAATGTTGCCATTCCCATGAGTCCAATCATCCTGACATTATGTAAATGTAAGAATTCCTGTGAACTCAGTAATTCCCTCAGCTCTGTTTCAGATAGTCCAAATTTAGTTTCTTCCGTTGCAATATAAACCTGAAACAGACAATCCTGAATTTTGTTGTTTTTCAAAGATTCATTGTTGACAGCCATCAGTAATTTCATACTGTCGATACTATGAATAAGACTGACAAAAGGGATTATATATTTTACCTTATTAGTCTGCAGGTGTCCAACCATGTGCCATTGAATATCTTTTGGCAGAATTTCAGCTTTTTCTGTTAATTCCTGAACCCGATTTTCCCCGAACAACCTTTGTCCAGAATTGTAAGCTTCCAGGATTTGTGAAGGTGATTTTGTTTTTGAAATTGCAACAATTTTAATGTTGTCCGGAATTTCTTTCTTTAGCTGGATTATATTTTCGCTTATACTCATATCGGCCGCTAAAATCATCCGGATAATACAACCTCAAAACTGATGAAGAACAAGCCCGCTACGTAGTTTAGGTTCAAACCATGTGGTTTTAGGAGGCATTATATTACCGGTATCTGCAATTTCCATAAGTTGATCCATTGTAACTGCAAAAAGGGCGAAAGCTACCTTCATCTCTCCATTGTCTACCCTTTTTTTCAACTCATCCAGTCCCCTGATTCCACCCACAAAATCAATTCTATTTGATTTCCGCAGATCTGTTATATCAAGGATAGGTTCCAGAATCTGTTTAGACAATAGCGTTACATCCAGGCGATTTACCGGATCATGATCATCAACCATCCCTGGCTTTGCATCAAGTGAATACCATTTACCTTCAAGATACATTGAAAAATTTCGTAACCGGACTGGTTTATAAATTTTATCCCCCTTTTCTGTTACATTAAATGATTTTCTTATTTTTTCAAGGAATTCCTGGGAGCTTAGACCGTTCAGGTCATTAACCACGCGGTTATAATCGATTATCCGCAATTGATCGGCAGGGAAATGGACAGCAAGAAAGAAGTTATATTCCTCATGTCCATTGTGGTGAGGATTTAAGCGCTTCTTCTCATCACCTACAAGAGCTGCTGCTGCAGTCCTGTGATGTCCATCTGCCACATATGTAAATGGGATATCAGAGGCAAATATGTCAACAATTCTCCTGATCACTTTTCTATCTCTTATGACCCAAAAATGATGGCCAATATTATCAGCAGCAATAAAATTAAAATCAGGTTCATTTTGAACCACTTTTTTTACCAGCTCATCAATTTCACTTTGAGGGGGATAAGCAAAAAAAACAGGTTCTGCATTGAAATTTGTAATCTTTATATGTTTTTTCCTGTCTTCTTCTTTATCAGGACGGGTTAATTCATGGCGTTTGATATTGTTATTGATATAATCCGAAACACCTGCACAACCGACCAGCCCATACTGGGTTTTTCCCCACATAGTCTGTGCATAGATATAGAGGTATTCTTCTGAATCCTGAACTAAAATGCCGTCATTGATCATCCTTTCAAGATTTTCTTTGCCCTTCTGATAAACTTCCGGGGCATAATGGTCAAGGTCTGCAGGAAGATCAATTTCAGGTTTCACAACATGTAGAAAGGAGTATGGATTTCCCTGTGCCTCCACTCTGGCTTCTTCTGAACTCAATACATCATATGGCCTTGAAGCAATCTGTTTTGCATACTCTTTAAGAGGTCTGTATCCTCTAAAAGGTTTTAGTATTGCCATCGGAAGGTTCTTATTTATTAACCTGGAAAGTTGTATCTCCTGTTTTAAAGAATTTTACAATCTGATGTGCAGCTGCTACCCCGGCATTTATGTTTGCTTCTTCAGTCTGGGCACCCATTTTTTTCGGTGTAAAGAAAAATCTGCCTTTATATTTCTGTTCAAACTCAGTTACACAATCAGGTATCATATCTGAAGCATACCTGAAATCTTTACGTTCCTCCATGATCTTTAAAAGAGATTCTTCATTGATAATTTCTTTACGGGCTGTATTTACCAAAACTGCACCTTCCGGCATTTTCGACATCAAATCATAATTAATTGATTTAATTGTCTCCTTATCAGCAGGTATGTGCAGTGAAATGTACTGACAGGATGAGTAAAGATCATTAGTATGATTAACACATATAGCACCATCTCCTTCGATGACTGATTTCTTCACAAACGGATCGAATGCATATACTTTCATACCGAAACCCTGTGCAATTTTAGCTACACGTTTCCCTACATTTCCGTACGCATGTATCCCAAGACTTTTATCTAAAAGTTCAGTACCCGATGATCCGTTAAAATTATTCCTTGCGATATATATCATCATACCTACTGCAAGTTCTGCGACTGCATTTGCATTCTGCCCGGGGGTATTCATCGCAATGATACCTTTCTCAGTTGCAGCTGATAGATCTATATTATCATAGCCTGCACCAGCCCGGACAATGATTTTCAGATTCTTTGCATTCTGAATTACCTGGCGGCTGGCAAGGTCGCTGCGAATGATCAGTGCATGAACTTCTGCAACGGCATTAATAAAATCAGCAGGATCTTTATACTTTTCAAGAAGGACTAACTCAAATCCGGCATTTTCAATGATCTTTTTAATGCTGGAAACCGCAACAGGTGCAAAGGGTTTTTCAGTAGCAACTAGTACCTTGGTCATAATATTAAGTTTTAAAAATTTAAAACGAGATCTACTATTTAATTCTTCTTCTCAAATTCCTTCATGGTTTCTATAAGAGCCAGGACACTTTCTTTTGGCAGGGCATTGTAAAGAGAAGCCCTGAAACCACCAACGGAACGATGCCCCTTGATGCCAACCATACCTTTAGAAGATGCAAACTCCTGGAAGACAGTTTCCAGTTCCTTATATTCATCTTTCATAACGAAACAAACATTCATAATTGAACGGTGAGATGGATTTTCGACTGTTCCTTTAAATAGCTTGTTTCTTTCTATTTCTTTGTAAAGTAATGCTGCCTTTTCTTCATTCATTTTTTTCATTACAGTCAGGCCTCCAAGGTTTTTCAACCATTTCAGAGTCTGAAGACAGGAATAAATTGCGACTACAGGTGGAGTATTATATAGTGATTCGTTTTCAATATGCAATTTATAATTCAGCATGGATGGAATAGGACGGCTAACTTTCCCCAGGATGTCATTTTTTATAATAATCATTGTCACACCTGCCGGACCAAGATTTTTCTGTGCCCCCGCATAAATAAGGCCATATTTTGAGATATCAACCGGTCGGCTTAGAATATCAGAAGACATATCCGAAACGAGGGTAACCGGAACATCTAAATCAGTTTTTATTTCAGTTCCATAAATAGTATTATTGGTAGTAACATGAAAATAATCGGCATCTCCAGGGACCGAATAGTTTTCGGGAAGATAACTGAAATTCCTGTCTTTTGAAGAAGCTACCACGACGACCTCCCCGAACATTTCAGCCTCCTTTATAGCCTTGGATGCCCATGAACCCGTATTAAGATAAGCAGCTTTCTTATTCAGTAAATTATATGGGACCATCGCAAACTGCAGGCTGGCTCCTCCGCCCAGAAATAAAATACTATACCCGGCAGGTATATCTAGCAACTCTTTCAGCAGGTCATTAGTTTCTTTTAAAATCGGTGTAAATTCTTTGCCACGATGGGAAATTGACATAATTGAAAGGCCAGTACCGTCTAAATCCAGAACTGCTTTTGCAGTTTGTTCCAATGTAAATTGAGGAAGTACGGAAGGCCCTGGGTTAAAATTGTGCTTCTTCATGGTTATTTAAATTTTAAGTTCAGTAAAATTCAGAAAAAATATCGCACTCTCAGCAGGGTGTTTATAAATTTTTTAAAACTTACAACAACTTAGATTTGGAGAGCTACGAGGTATTCATTTTCAAATGCAGGGATCAGGGATGTCAGGTCAAATGTATGGCAGTATTCGATTACATCATCCAGATTATTTTTCCTGAGTCGGTGCCTTTGAGCGGCCTTTTCAATATAACCAAGAAGATCCTCTTTTGCAATACGATAAAGATCAATTGAAGCATGAGCCGAGTCACAAATTGTATAATAATAAGGATCCTGAAGAATACGTTCTGCAAGGGCTCCGGCAAATAAGGTATCTTCAAGATTAAATTTGTTCTTCCAGGCGGCACAGAGGATAATGATATCCCTTTGCTGACTGATTAACCAATCAGACAATGCAGCAAAATTAAGGTAAGCCCCGATGACGATCCGATGACAATCGCCTGCTTCGTGAATTGCCTGGGTACCATTTGTTGTACTATACACAATTTGACGGCCAGCAACCCTCTCCTTCGTAAAGTTAAACGGGGAATTACCAAAATCAGCAAATGGCTGGACAAGTCCATCTCTTTCCGCTGCTACAAGAAATCCCTTCTTTTTAAAGTCCTCAGCTTCCTGTAAAGTTTCAACCGGGATAATCCGGCTGACACCATTCATGAATGCCGTGACTATTGCCGAAGTAGCACGAAGGATATCCACTACGACTGCTATTGCCTCTGGATTTCGGAATTCTCTGAAAAGAGCAGGTGAAAAGCATACCTCTATCTTCTTCAATTTATTTAAGATTACTGGTAACCTTAAGTGTACCTTGATCAATACCTATTAGGTTTGTTATTTTTTGTAAAATGGTGGTGAGACGATTATTGCTTTCAGTTTTTTATTCCTGATTTCTATAAAGATTTCTTCGCCGGGTTCTGCTATTGATGTTTTGATATATCCCATGCCTATTCCAGCATTGAGCATAGGTGACATTGTTCCGGAGGTAACCTCACCTATATGCATTCCACTATCATCAACGATCGGGTAATGCTGCCTTGGGATCCCTCTTTCAAGCAACTTAAAACCAGTCAGTTTTCTGGCGACACCTTCCTGTTTCTGTTTGAAAAGAAATTCTTTGTCAATAAAATCCTTGCCTTCCACAAATTTAGTTATCCATCCCAGTCCTGCTTCAATCGGTGATGTGTTGTCATCAATATCATTTCCATAAAGGCAATATCCCATTTCAAGCCTCAAAGTATCTCTTGCTGCAAGACCAATTGGCTTGATACCATATTCCATCCCAGAATCCATAATCTTGTTCCAGATTGATTCAGCGTACTTGTTCGGAAAATAAAGCTCAAATCCACCTGATCCTGTATATCCCGTTGCACTGATAATTACGTCAGGTATACCTGCAAAATCAGCTATACAGAATGTATAATACTTAATTTCAGAAAGATTTTCAGTGGTAAGCGGCTGTAAGGTTTTAACAGCATCAGGCCCCTGGACTGCCAGCTGAGAGGTCAAATCAGAGGCATTCTGTAGTTTAGCACCCTCCTTATTTTGACTGTTGAGCCATTCCCAATCCTTATTGATATTGGCTGCATTCACTACCAGGAGGTACTTATCATGACTCATCCGGTATACAAGCAGATCATCCACAATGCCTCCTTTTCCATTGGGGAAGCATGAATATTGAATCCTGCCATCATATAACTTGCTAATATCGTTTGTTGTTACCTTTTGCAAAAACTGAAAAGCGAAAGGGCCTGTAACCCAAATTTCTCCCATATGCGATACATCAAAAACCCCAACTGAATTTCTGACTGTCAGGTGTTCGTCTATAATACCAGAATATTCAACAGGCATATAAAACCCGGCGAAAGGAATGATTTTAGCGCCTGCAAGTTTATGAATTTCATAAAGTGCAGTCTGTTTCATACAAGAAAATTACATGCTTAGTATTTTAAATTCAACACGGCGGTTCTTAGCTCTTCCTTCCGGAGTATCATTTGGTGCAACAGGTTGAGAGAATGCGTATCCTTTGTAATCGAGTCTGGAAGGATCTATTCCTCTTTCGACAAGGTATTTGACAACCGACTCTGCACGAGCCTTTGATAAGTTTGTATTCAATTTTAAAGAACCAACATTATCGGTATGTCCAGATATTTCCATTCTCACTGTAGGATTACTATTCATGAATTTCAGAACTTGTTCCAGCTGAGGATAAGATTCAGGCTTCAACGTCGCTTTATTTGTTTCAAAGAATATGTTTTCAAGAACAACTTTTGTTCCGACCTCAACTTTTTCAAGGTTGAAATCTCTCCTGATTGGTTCTTCAGGTTCTTCTCCTGTAATATCGACCATATCAAGGAAGAAAAGGTATCCCTTTGCATTGATTTCGACACCATAAGCCTTACCTTCGGGTAATCTGGTTGTATATGATCCGGTATCATTGCTGAGGGTGGTTGCTACTACTTTGCTCTGATCAACGTCAATAAACTCAAGTTGTGCCATGACTCCTTCCCCATTGACCGCATCCAGTACTTTACCTGTCAAAATATAGGTTGTGTCTATAGTAATTATGCCAGGTGCACTTAAGAATCCCTGTCTGGTTGTATCAAGGATCCCGGCAATAAGGACATCCTCTGTAGTCATTATAAATTCTTTCTCAGCTCCCAGATAAAGTATCCTGAAAATATCACGCCCTCCTAAAGTTCCCATTCTGTTAGCTGAATAATATGCGTATTTTCCAACAGGCGAAACAGAATAAAATACATCATCATCAGGGGTATTTATCGGGTATCCAATATTGACGGGAGGGGACCATTCACCCAGGTCGTTTTTATCTGACCGGAATACATCATAGCCTCCAATGGAATTATGTCCTCTTGAACTGAAATATAATGTATTTCCATCAGGAGAAATACTTACGCATTCTTCATCATATGGTGTATTAATCTTAGTGCCTATATTAACTGGTTTATTAAATTTTCCCTGAGGATTCTTTGTCACAACAAAAATATCTCTGCCTCCTATAGATAACTTGGGATTCGTGGAGACAAAATAGAAAGTATTCTGATCAGGACTGATACTTAAACTGGTTTCACGGAATTTTGTATTGAACTTGCTGGTCAGTGGTTTTGGAGGAGTCCACATACCTTTTTTTAACTTACTTTCATATATATTTCCTGCATATTTCAGGCCCCTGTAGATATATAGCCGGCTGCCAAAACCAGATACATTAAGCGCCGCATTATTATGATTTTTTTTATTAACTTTTTTGTCTAAATTCCTTGCCTTTGTCCATTCTGTCCCTTTTTTAGTCGACATGTAAATACTTTCAAAATATTTGTTATCATATCCACTCCTTTTGGCTTTTTCATCATGCATACGACGTGAAGTGAAATACATTAAGGAGTCTCCTGAAGCGAAAATTGAGTGGTAATCATCTGCTTCACTGTTTATATTTTCACCCAGGTTACTAATTATAACCCGAAGAGGATTGGCAACAAGTGTTTTACCATTTTCACATTCCTGAATCATACGTTTGATTCCCGGAGATTGCTGGGGAAGAAGTTTTGGAGAAAGGATTGAAAGGTGTTTATTGTATTCTTCAATGGCCCTGTCAAATTCGAGTGTCAGGTGATATGCTCTTGCAAGCACATAATGAATATCATTGCTTATCTGGTTTTTAGCAATGTAAGCTTTTCTCAGATAATTTATTGACTCATACTTATCATCTGAATAAAGGTAACAAATCCCGATTTTATAGTTCAACTCCGGATTTTCACTATTATATTTATATGCAAAAAGGTAATTCTGCCTGGCCTCACGGTATGTACCAGGGCCAGCTTTGAACAATTTATCACCTGCCTTTATGCTTTTCCATGCTTCATTAAGGCCGGTTTCATTTTCTGTTTTAAACTCAGTCTTTACCACTTTTATGTTCTGCTGAGAATAAGAGATTACTGGTATCAGCACTAATAGAACAGCGACTCTTGAAAACTTTATGATAGACCTCATTTTTTGATATAATTATTACTGTTTTTATTTACATTCTTTCATGTACTGTTCAGCTTCAGTTACACCCAGATCGCCTGCTGTTTTCCAATCCTCGCATGCCCCATTAATATCCCCCAGCAATTCCCTGACGAATCCCCGGTTAAGGAAGGCGTAACCAAACGTCTGCTCATCCATTAAGACCTGATCAAAAATTTTTGCAGATTCATCCAGCTTATTGAGCTTCGCAAGTGTTCCGCCCATATTATTTAAGGCAGGACTGTAATTACTCTTTATAGAAATCACTTTATTGAAATCCTGCAGTGCACCCTCATAATCGCCAAGCTGGAACTTTGCACCACCTCTGTTATTATATGCCATGTAATAATTTGTATCGAGTCTGATAGCAATGGTATAATCATCCACGGCTCCCTGGAAATCACCAAGCATTTTTTTCACACTACCCATGTTATTAAAAGCTATCGGAAAATCAGGATTATAATTGACAGCCTGCCGGTAATCAAAAATAGCCCCCTGGTAATCACCAAGCAAACGTTTGGCAGTCCCTCTGTCGTGATAAGCCAGAGCATAGTTTGATTTAAGATCAATTGCATTGTTAAAGTCAAGTATAGCACCGGTGTAATTACCGGAAATAAGGTTATAAAGACCTCTGTAATAATAAACAAAATGCTCTTTAAAACCTTTGTTGATAGCAAGATTGAAATCTTCCAGAACTGAAGGATTGGCTTCTTCATTTAAATTTGAATACCCCCTGTAGAAATTTGCTTCCCCGAGGTTCATGTCTGTTTTCACAGCCATATTAAAATCCTGGATTGCTTCCGGTATTTTCTTAAGTTCAAGATATGTTTTTCCCCTCATAAGATAAGCAGGGGCAAATTCGGGATTAAGGTCAAGGGCTGTTGAAAAGTATTCTAATGCAACCCAGTAGTTTTTCTCATTAACACTTTCTACTCCTCTGTTATAAGCTACTTTTGCCTCATTCTTGTTTTTAAGAGGCACACCGGAACCTGGTTCCTGCGCATGTATAAACAAAGGCAGGACTAATAGCAGTAAGGACAAATTAAAAAATCTTTTCATAATATTTTTTTTGCAAAAAGCATTGTAATATACGTAATTACCTTAATATGGTTCATCATATACAGGAATTTTTATTAAAAGTAAAAAAAATCAATTATTTTTATTTTAATTTTTATTTACACCGACCCTAAAAGAATATCATTTATCAGGTAAAAATGATCACTAATTTAAGCTATTTGAAAAATATGACAGATGACAATCCTGACTTGATAAAGGAATTGATAAATATATTTATCTCACAAGCCAATGAATATACCCGGGAAATGAAGGAATTATATGCACAGGGTGACTGGCAGGCACTCAGCAGGTTGGCTCATAAAGCAAAATCATCTGTAGCCATTATGGGAATGACCGAACTCTCTGAAATGTTAAAAGATTTTGAATTATTAGCAAGAGATCAAAAAAATGTTGATAAATTTTCTGATTATATTAGTAGATTTACAGATGAAATAAATGACGCCTGTAAAGAATTGAAAACATTAAAAATTAAATAAACCTCATAATCATGCTGAAAACTGAAACCTCCAATGGGATTATCGTTGTTAGTTTTGATAACGTAAACCGATTCAATGCATTGATTGCAGAACCTGTAAAAGAGCAGATGAAAAGCTATTTTGTAAAACCCAACACCAAATTGATCTTGAATATGGAAGGAATTGACTTCGTTGACAGTACTGGCTTTGGTGTTTTCCTATCGATTATGAAAACTGCGAATAATAATTATGGGTTTTTCAAAATTTGCAACATTACACCAGGAGTAATGGAGCTATTCAAATTGCTGCAGTTACACAATGTTTTCGAGATTTATAATACAAAAGAAGACTGCCTAAAGAGTTTTCATTAATTGTTCTGCACCATACCTCTGTTAACTTTTTAATCCAGATCCGAATTTTTAATAGTAAGGCCAGACTTTTCGGAATCAATGATTATTAATTGATTTTTAGAAACTTCTTGACTTATTATCCTCCGGGAAATTTCATTTAATATATACTTCTGGATCAGTCTTTTAAGCGGACGGGCACCCAGTTGAGGATCATAACCCTGCCTTGCCAGCCAATCAACAGCTTTATCTGTAATTTCTATTTTGATATTGTTGGCAAAAAGGCTTCGTTGCAAATTACTCAGCTGTAGTTTAACTATTTCCCTGATATTATCAGTTGTTAATGGTTTAAACATAATTATTTCATCGATACGATTAAGAAATTCCGGACGAAGTGTTTGCTTCAACAATTCGAAAACCATACTCCTGGTTTTCTCGTGAACTTCATCTGCTTTTTCTTCGTCATAATCCTTCATATTTTCCCAGATGATGTGTGAACCAATATTGGACGTCATTATAATGATTGTATTTTTAAAATTAACAGTCCTGCCTTTATTATCTGTCAATCTTCCATCATCCAGAACCTGCAATAAAATATTAAATACGTCGGAGTGTGCTTTCTCAATTTCATCAAGTAGAATAACAGAATATGGTTTCCTTCTGACCGCTTCAGTGAGCTGTCCACCCTCATCATAACCTACATATCCGGGAGGGGCACCAATAAGTCTGGATACAGAAAATCTTTCCTGGTATTCTGACATATCTATCCGGGTAATAAGGTTTTCATCATTGAACAGAAATGCCGCCAGCGCTTTAGCAAGTTCGGTTTTCCCTACTCCGGTAGTACCAAGAAATATAAAAGAACCTATTGGTTTTTTAGAATCCTGAAGTCCTGCCCTGCTTCTTCTGACAGCATCAGCAATAGAGGAAATTGCCTCGTCCTGACCAATTACTCTCTTATGTAATTCATCCTCAAGAAATAAAAGCTTATCTCTTTCACTCTGTAACATTCTGCTTACAGGGATCCCTGTCCATCGGCTTACAATTTCAGCTATATCTTCTGCATCAACTTCCTCTTTGATTAAAGCATTATCTTTCTGAATTTCATGAAGTTCCACATTTGACTTTTCAATATTTGACTCAATGGTCTTTATCTGCCCATAACGGATCTCTGCTACCCTGCCATAATTACCTTCCCTTTCAGCCTGTTCGGCCTCAAGCCTTAAATTTTCAATCTGTTCCTTCGACTGCTGAATTTTATTTATAATAACTTTCTCAGATTCCCATTTTGCCCGAAGGGAATTCCTTTCTTCAATCATATCGTTAATCTGGGCGCTTATTTCTTCAACTTTATCCGGATTGCCATCTCTTTTAATAGCTTCCTTTTCGATTTCAAATTGTTTGATTTTTCTTTCTATTTCATCTATTTCCTGAGGTACTGAATTCATTTCAAGTCTGAGCCTGGCAGCGGCTTCATCTATCAGGTCTATAGCTTTGTCAGGAAGGTATCGTTCCGTAATGTATCTGTTTGATAATTCCACAGCTGTAATTATAGCTTCATCTTTTATTCTAACCCTGTGATGGGACTCATATCTTTCCTTAAGCCCTCTCAGGATTGAAATAGAATTGACCTCATCAGGTTCATCCACCATGACAATCTGGAATCTTCTTTCGAGTGCCTTATCTTTCTCAAAATACTTCTGATACTCATTTAACGTTGTCGCCCCTATCGCTCTTAATTCACCTCTTGCCAGTGCAGGTTTGAGAATGTTAGCTGCATCCATCGCACCTTCACCTGCTCCTGCACCAACCAGTGTATGGATTTCATCGATAAATAAAATAACTTCCCCATCTGATCCAACAACTTCTTTAACAACTGATTTTAATCGTTCTTCAAATTCCCCTTTGTATTTCGCCCCTGCTATCAAAGCGCCCATATCCAGTGAATAAACAAGTTTCGTCTTGAGGTCTTCAGGAACATCTCCTTTTACAATCCTATGAGCAAGCCCTTCAGCAATGGCAGTTTTACCCACACCCGGCTCTCCAATTAAAATGGGATTATTCTTGGTCCTCCTGGATAAGATCTGCAAGATACGCCTGATTTCATCTTCCCTGCCGATTACAGGATCGAGCTTCCCGTTAAGGGCCATTTCATTAAGATTAATCGCAAAACGATTCAGGCTGTTGAAAGTATCTTCGGCAGTCTGGCTATCTGCTTTTGATCCTTTTCGCAATTCATTGATGGCACTCTTAAGATCTTTCTCTGTAATTCCCTGATCTTTCATCATTTTTGATACATCATCTCCCGTAGTCAGGATACCGTATAATAAAAATTCGGCAGAAACAAACTGATCACCCTGCTGTTTGGATAAATTTGTTGCTTTCTGCAGGGCAAGACTTGCCTGAGAAGAAAGATAAGTTTCTCCTCCAGATACTTTCGGATACGAATCAATAATCTTATCAAGCACCCTGTTAAAAACAGTGATATTAATACCCATTTTTCTCAGAATAAATGAGCTCACATTCTCAGCTACAAAAAGGACTCCCTTGAGCAGGTGTCCGGTTTCAACTGCCTGATGCGTATTACCCTGCGCAACAGTAAAAGCATGCTGGATAGCTTCCTGAGCTTTTATTGTAAAATTATTAAGGTTCATTCTAAAATTTCGTTATTTCAATACTTTGCTTTTCGAGTCTTGTGTTTCGTGTTTGTTTCGAATTTCGTATTTCGTCATTTCGTATTTCCCTCCCCTGTTTCTCTTTTGCCGTTTCCACAAATTGCCTGCCATAATAATACACTCATTTCCTTATGTCAGATTGCCAGACTTGTTCATAAAATTAGGTCATTTTGACATTTTCATTTATTTTGCAATCTGAATTGGTTGTTTCCCATAACAAAGTTTAAAGACTTATGTGCAGGCATAATCCATTGAGGTTCGAACTGACATTATTATTTGCATCTGCATTGCTTATTATTTTCACAGCTTCTTCATCCCAGGTCACTGAATTAAGTCAGGTTGAGCAATCAAAAGAGCTTTATTTCAGCAATAACCGCCAGCGCAGTCTCAGGTTGCCATTTAAATCCATCAACAATTTAATAATTATTCCAATACAAATTAATGGATCTGACACACTTAATTTTATACTTGACACAGGAATTAATACATCTATAATCTGTGAATTATCGACTGGTGCAAATCTTAAGCTTAACTATGCACGTGAAATCCAACTTCATGGACTGGGGACTGGAACGCCCCTCGATGCCATTCATGCTTTCGGTAATGAAATCAATGTATCCGGAATAAAAGGAATTAATCAGGATTATTTTATACTGCTTGAAAATATTTTTCAGCTTTCAGGTAAACTTGGTTATAAGATTCATGGTATCCTGAGTTACAGTGTATTTAACTCATTTATTACCCAAATAAATTATAAGGATGAAGAAATCATTTTCCATAATCCTGAATACTTCAGGTATAGAAGGAACACCAAAAATTATGTTAGTTTACCCTTGATTATTCATGACAAAAAACCTTATTTATACATAAACCTAAAGCTTTATGACGGCAAAATTATCCCTCTAAAAGTCATGTTGGATACAGGTGCAAGCAATTCCCTCTGGCTTTACAGGAGTACTTTACCGGATTTTAATATTCCTTCCGGGGTAAATAAATCTTTCCTGGGAAGCGGCTTAAGCGGAGATGTTTATGGATATCGTTCCAGATTTGACATGATATCTATTGATCGTTTTGAACTGGAAGATGTCTTAGTATCAATTCCGGATTCGACATCAATTGAATATGCTATCGGATCTGACAAACGAAATGGAAGCCTTGGGGCTGAGGTCCTGAGGCGATTCAATGTTATTATTGATTACCCCAACGAACTAATAACTCTCAGTAAAAACAATAAATATAGTGAGCCTTTTTCTTATAACAGGTGTGGGATTGAGATCCTGTGCCCGTATCCTGGAATCAACGTCTTCCAGGTCGCACAGGTTTATACTAATTCTCCAGCGGAAAGAGCCGGAATACGTAAACATGATTTGATCATCTCCATAGATGGTATAGATGCAAACGATCTGTCACTTAATGAAATATACAAACTATTCCAGGCAAAAGCTGGTAAAAAGATAAAAATCCTAATAGATCGTTCCGGTCAAAGAATTAAATTCTCGTTTGAACTGGAAGAGTATATTTGGTAATTTGTTAAAATTATATAGCGATATATTTGAAAATTAATATCATTTTGCTATCTAGGCAGTTTTTATTACAAAACATGAAAAGAATCATTTTTATCATTTCTATACTGCTTTTTGTTAATTATTCATGCAGTAATCTATC
>Ga0153916_10000798_pt1 | contig 21799 bp, 19 predicted proteins | sample Opewatmetagenome_FD_109642 | JGI IMG/M metagenome (GOLD analysis project Ga0153916, IMG submission 109642) | Freshwater wetland microbial communities from Ohio, USA - Open water 3 Core 3 Depth 4 metaG | ecosystem: Environmental > Aquatic > Freshwater > Wetlands | place: USA: Ohio, Lake Erie...
AACTGTCCTCAGAAGATTACCGCCAACCTCTACGGACAGGAGGTCAACGCCCTGGAGCAGATGGCAGCCAAGTGGGGCGAGATCAAGACTTACTTGACGGCCCTGTTCGCCTCCCAGGGAGTGAATTCGATCGAAGCCGAGGAGCTGAGCGTCTTCCCGGGGATGGAGGAGCTCTTCAGCCTGATGGAGATCCGCAATTACCACAGGACCGCCGATTATGACGTCATCATCGTCGACTGTGCGCCGACCGGAGACACCCTGCGCCTCCTCAGCGCGCCGGAGATAACCAACTGGTATCTGAAGCACATCTTCCCCGTTCAGCGGACGGCGGCCAAGGCGGTCCGGCCCGTAGCCAACCGCCTCCTCCCCTTCCCCTTCCCGGAGGACCGCGTCTTCGAAGCGATGAAGAAGCTGACGGAACAGCTCGCCGAGATGAAAAAGATCCTTGAGGACGGCCGGACGACGTCCATCCGCCTCGTTATCAACCCGGAAAGAATGGTCATCAAGGAGGCCCAGCGCGCCTACACGTTCTTTTGCCTCTTTGGCTATGCCGTCGATCTGATCATCGTCAACCGGGTCATACCGGCGTTGGTCGAGGACCCCTATTTCCTGAAATGGAAGGCCATCCAGGAGAGCTACCTTCGCCTGATCGAAGAGAGCTTCTCGCCGATCCCCATACTTGCGGCCGAGCTTGCTAACCAGGAGGTCGTCGGGAAAGGGTCGCTTGAAAAAATGGGGGACAGCGTCTATCGGGGAAAGGACCCTGCCAGGCTCTTCTTTGCCCAGAAGCCCCTCCAGATCGAGAAGGAAGATGGCAGCTACGTCCTGTCTCTGCACCTGCCGTTTGTCGAGAAAGGCGACCTCGACCTCTCCCAAAAGGGAGAGGAGCTGTTCATCAGGGTGGGACCGTTAAAAAGGAATATCCTGCTTCCCCGGGTGCTTCTGAGTCACTCCATCCAGGGAGCGAAATTTGTGGCGGAAAGGCTGAAGATCAGATTCGAGCCCGACCGCAAGGAGGCGTGACCATGGCGGCCGAAAAAATGCGGGAGATCAAGATCTCCGTACCCGAAGAGCTGTTCACCCTGTTCCTTCCCTTCCAGGCCCAGGAACATCTGCTCAAAGCCAGGAAGGAGGTGCTCCTGGCCGTCCGCTCGCTTATCGATTCCCGGCTCGAGGCGCTGGAAAAGCGGGGCGCCCGGAAGGCCGAGCCAAAGCGGAAGATCAAGATCGAGTAATAGATTCCCATTGATTCCGGAGGAGACTTTGGAGCATTATTATACTCTATTTCCCGAGAAACTATGACCGATACGGCCGCCGCAACCCCCCCCCGCCCCAAGCTCCGCCTCCTGGGAGTGATCCCCGGGAAATGGGTCCTCGGTTTCGTTAACTCCCTGGCCCGGTTCTCGGATATCCTTGTCCGCCTCGATGTCAGCCCCAATTCCATCACCTTCCTGGCGTTGCTTGCCGGTTTGGCTGCCGGCGCCCTTTTCGCCTTCAATCGCCCCGGTTGGGCCGTTGTCCTGATCTTCATCTGCGGCGCCCTGGACGTCATCGACGGAAAGGTCGCGGTCAAGGCCAAGAAACAGAGCTTGTACGGCGCCATCTTCGACTCGACGCTCGATCGCTACTCTGAATTCTTCATCTACCTCGGCTTGGCCTACTATTTTCGGGGCCGCTGGCCGATGTGGATCCCCTTTTTCACCTTCCTGGGGTCCACCATGGTCAGCTACACCCGGGCCCGGGCCGAGGGTCTGGGTATCGAGTGCAAGGTCGGCTTCATGCAGCGGGCCGAGCGGATGATCCTTCTCGTCCTCGGCGCCCTGATCGGCACGGTCTTCAACGTCTTCGACCCGGCGATGATCACCGTCCTGACCGCCATCGCCGTCATCTCCAATATCACGGCCATCCAAAGAACTCTCCTCGTGAAAAAGATCGAGAGACAAAGGAACACAAACAAGGAGGTCTGAGCGCATGGACAAGATCCGAGTCGCCATCATCGGTGTCGGCAACTGCGCCTCTTCGCTCGTCCAGGGGATCGAGTACTACAAGAACACCAAGGAAGGGGATTTTATCCCCGGCGTCATGCATATCAACCTGGGCGGCTATCATATCCGGGACGTCGAATTCGTCGCGGCTTTCGACGTCGACAAGAACAAAGTCGGCAAGGACCTGAGCGAGGCGATCTTCACTTGGCCCAACAACACAACGAAATTCGCCCCCGTCCCCTTCAAGAACGTCAGGGTCAGCCGGGGCATGACCCACGACGGCCTCGGCAAGTACCTCTCCCAGATCATCCAGAAAGCGCCCGGCGCCACGGCCGACATCGTCTCCATCCTCAGGGAGACAAAGACGGACGTCGTGGTGAGCTATCTCCCCGTCGGGAGCGAAGAGGCGACCAAATGGTATGTCGAGCAGGTCCTGGAGGCCGGCTGCGCCTTCGTCAACTGTATCCCGGTTTTCATCGCCAGCGAGAAGTACTGGCAGAAACGGTTCGAGGCCCACGGGCTGCCGATTATCGGCGACGACATCAAGTCCCAAGTCGGAGCGACCATCCTTCATCGCACCCTGGTCAACCTCTACCTTGACCGCGGCATGCCCATCGACCGGACCTACCAGCTGAACACGGGCGGGAATACCGACTTCCTCAACATGCTGGAGCGGGAAAGGCTGCAATCCAAGAAGATCTCAAAGACCAACGCCGTGACATCCCAGATCAGGGCCCGCGGCCAGAGCATAGACCCCGACAACATCCACGTCGGTCCGAGCGACTATGTCCCCTGGCAGAAGGACAACAAGCTCTGCTTCCTGCGAATCGAGAGCCGTCACTTCGGCGACATCCCGACCTATCTGGACTGCCGGCTGTCAGTCGAGGACTCCCCTAACTCTGGGGGAGTCGTCATCGACGCCATCCGCTGCGCCAAGCTCGCTCTGAATTGCGGGGTTTCTGGAGCGCTCTTCGCCCCTTCGTCCTACTTCATGAAATCGCCGCCGCAGCAGTACACCGACACCGAAGCCAGAGAGCTGACCGAGAAATTCATCGCTCGATACGCCAAGAAAGTCGCGAAGCGCAGGGCCAGGAAAAGGCCGGCAGCGAAGAAGAAATAGTCTTCCGCCGTATCCGGCCCCAGCTCAGTTTTGGCTGGCCCCTACGGTTCGGCCGGATCTTTACCGACCTGGACTTTTATCACCGCACGAACGGCGATCTCGAAGGGGAGATCGATTTCTGGCTGAGCCTGGGATTCAACAGACCGCTTTCTTCAAGTTCACAACTGGAGGTCATCCTCAAACACTTCTGCCGTCACAAAACATCCCGCGATTACCCCAAGGTCCTGGATATCAACGAAGTTTTGGCCCGCTTCTCGTACGTTTCAGGAGGACTCCGGCTCGGCCTGGGCGGCGGGACCTATCTCGGAACGAGCAATCATTATGATGGTTTGCTCGTCCTGAGCTTCGCCTGGCCCCGGATCCTCCGCTCTGAGCTATCCGCCGCCGCCGAGGTCAAATGGGTCGATCTCAGGGAGATCTTCTATGACTTTGAGCTCGCGGTCGCCTTGGACACAAGCGTCGACCTTGTCGCCCGCTTCACCCGGCACTACGCCTATCCCGCGACAACCTATTTCGGCCTCCGCTTCAACTCTCGCCAAGCGATGGCAGAGCATCTCGACCAATTCCGGTTCCGGGCCGGGTTTTTGCCAAGCGATGAGACGCGTAAAGTCTCTGCCGCGATCGAGTTCAACCTTCATTTTTTTAGAACACCCCTCACCCAGCTCCTCCTGACCCTGAACGGGGACATCCCGATCGAACGAGGGGAGGCTTTCCTTAGTTCCTTTCGTCCGGAGGAGATCAGGTATCAGGCGGACCTTATGTACGAAAGGCGGGCCGGCAAGGGACTCTACGCATTTGCCTATGGTCGCTATGATCTGCTCATGCCGGTGGACGTAGCGCAAAGGTTCGGATCGAGCTTTGGTCTGGGCTTGGGGCTAAAGAATCAGACGTATTTCAAGAAATTGGAGAAGAATTTCCGTTTCGTCGTCTTTGCGGGCCGCAATTACAGCCACAGCCATGATATCGGGCTGGCTGTGGGTATCAATACAACGGGGAAGCCGGTTAACCTTGGCGGGGATCTCCAGATGGATTTCAAGCCGGGCGAATTCCGCTCGCTGTACGAGCTTTTCGTCGAATTCGGGTCCACACCCAAGATCAGGCCTTTTCTGGCTTTAGAGCGGATGACGGCTGAGACAAAAGACAAGTCATTCAGCCGGTTTCTGTTCGGCCTCGAGCTCTTTGCCTGGCATTGAGTGGCCGGCTATCGGGAACAGCTGCGGCTTTCCGCCCGAGGCCGGACCAAGGGAATTCCAGACGACAGGACAGAATCCGATCCTCAAGGAAACCCTGGGGGGCAACACAATGAAGGAGATTTCCGGCTGGGCCGCTTCCCTCCTAAGTCAGACGTGTGATCAGCTTGAATTTCTTATCGTCCCAGAGGGGCTCGAAATCGATCTCGTTCTGCGCCAGGACCCGATAGAACTTATCCTTCTGGAAGGCCTTCTTGAGGCATTCCATGGCCTCGTCCGGCTGGCCCATCAGGATATGGGCATCGGCCAGGAGATAATAGACCCTCCCCTCTTCCTCTTCCATCTCCAGGGCCTTCTCCAGGAGCTTAAGGGCTTCCTCATGGGCGCCGGAGTTGATCTTGGTGATGCTGTAATAAACATAATCATCGATCGTCTTCAGGGAAACCGTTTCTTTTTTGCCTTTCTCCCGGGTCATATGGAGGTACAACTTGGCCCGGTCCACAAGCTCTTTCTCGGTATCGTACTTCTCGAGAAAAGACTGCAGCAGCTCCTGGGCTTTGTCGAACCGTCCCTTGTGGAATTCCTTCATGGCTTCGGCATAAGCGGCCAGGGCCTTCTCATACGCGTCTTTCTTGGTTTTTTCTTCCTTCACCTTGATCTCCTGAGTTGGACGAGTAGCAGCAACTATTCTAGCCTAGAGCGTGCTGTTTGACAAGAAAGATGCCCTCATCCTTGAAGGAATGGAGGGAAGGCGTCCTTTTCGTAAACCCAGAAATCAGGGTGATCAAGGAGGAAAAGGACCGCCTGGTGATGGAGGCGGTGGCCGGCCCGCTCGGCCCGAAAATGGCCAAACAGGGGATGGCCGAAGAGCGCCAGGTCGCCTATGAGGTCAAGGACTTTGTGGCGGACGAACTCATCCTCAAATCGAAGGGGCCCGCTGATGACTTTCTCTTCATCAAGGACCACCGCATTATCCAGGTTTCCACCTAGGGCCAAGCCTCGCTGGCGGAGCCCGGAGACATCCTTCAGGAAGCCGAACGTCCGGGCAGGAGCGATCTCATCTAGAAAGAACTTTCGCGTCAAGGAAAAAGAGATCTCCTGCCGGCCGATGAGCGGATGGGAAAAATCGATGGCGCAGGACACACGGAAGTCGGGATCGGGAAAGAAAGAAAGGCGGGCACCTTTCTCCTCTATTGTCTGCGGTTTGAGGATCCTTACAGCCATGGTCGCCGCAGGGACAGGCTTGAGTCCAGCCTGCAGGATGGCCTGAGCCAGGGGAGCCGCGCTTCCGTCAAGGATGGGGATTTCCCCGCCATCGAGCTCGACCTCAACGCTGCTGAGACCGAGAACATAAAGGACCGCCAGGAGATGTTCCAAAGTCAGAATGCGGCCCGAGGCGAAGACCAGGCTGGAGCAGTTGAGAGCATCGATTTTCCGGGGATCGACCTCAATTTCGAGGCCGCCCAGGTCCAACCTGCGGAAAATGACCTTGCCTTTAGAGGACGGCTTGATCGTCAGGCTGATTTGTTCTCCCGAGTGAACTCCCAGGCCGGAAAAGGAAACCGGCCGCTGGATCGTGCGCCCCTGGAACATGCTGTGACTAGTATACTCCAATTGGGGATGCTCCCAAAGCGGCGCGTGACAGGGGGGGCACCTGGGGGAGGACCGCCGCTGGCTGCTCTTGGTCAACAGGCGCCCGTATGGTATCATATCGTTCATGAAGACAGAGCTCCAAGACGTCTTGGAAAAGGTTTCGCGCGGGCAGATTTCTCCCGGGGAAGCCTTCGAGAGGCTCAAGGACTATCCCTATCAGGACCTGGGTTTCGCCAAGGTCGATCACCACCGGGAGGTCAGAAGGGGCTTCCCCGAGATTATTTACGGCCAGGGGAAAACAGATGCCCAGATCCTCAAGATAGCCCAGGAGATCTGTAAGCGAGGGAACAGCCTGCTGATCACCCGGGCCGGGCCCGCGATCTATAAGAAAATCAGAGGGAAGATCCCCGGCTGTCTTTACAACCCCCTGGGCCGGACGATTTGCCTGAAAAAGAAGCCCTCGGCACCCGGAAAAGGCAAGATCATGATCGTCACCGCGGGGACGTCCGACATCCCTGTAGCGGAAGAAGCCTTCGTCACCTGCGATATGCTCGGGAATGTCACTGAGCGGATCTATGACGTCGGCGTGGCCGGCCTTCACCGGCTGATCGGCGAGATGGACAAGATCCGGAAGGCGCGGTTGATCATCGCCGTGGCGGGCATGGAGGGAGCCCTCCCGAGCGTGTTGGCCGGGCTGATCAATGTCCCCATCATCGCCGTGCCCACCAGCGTGGGATACGGAGCGAGCTTCCAGGGCATCTCAGCCCTTCTCGCCATGCTCAACTCCTGCCCTGGAGGGGTGGCTGTGGTGAATATCGATAACGGGTTCGGAGCCGGATATCTGGCCAGTCTCATCAACCACCTCTAGAAAGACCTCATGGAGATCGTCGACCAAGTAAGGCAGGCCGCCGATATCGTCGATATCGCTTCCCAATACACGACGCTCAGAAGACGGGGACGAAAGCACGTCGGTCTCTGCCCATTTCATTCGGAAAAGGACCCCTCATTCACCGTGGACTCCGAGAAGCAGCTCTTCCACTGCTTCGGTTGCGGGGTAGGAGGCGATGTCTTCACGCTGGTCATGGAAAAAGAAAACCTCACCTTCCCCGAAGCGCTGAGCTACTTGGCCGAGAGATACCACATCCCCCTGCCTCAGAGAACCAAGCTCTCTCCCGAGCTTCAGAAGCTCGAAGAAAGGGTCTATAAGATTAACGAGGCCGCCCTGGCCTTCTTCCGCCGCAGCCTCATGCAGAAGGGAGAGGGAGAGGCCGCGCTTGCCTATTTGAAGAGGAGAAACCTGTCCGACGACACCATCGAAGCCTTGAAGGTCGGCTATGCTCCGAACTCCTGGAACGCCTTGCTTGCCTATTTCAAAGGGAGGGGGACGGAACCCACGTTGCTGGAAAAAGCGGGGCTCGTCCTCCCCGGTCAGAAAAAGCCGGAATACTACGATCGGTTCCGGGGCCGGGTCATCTTCCCCATATTCGGTCTTACAGGCAAAGTTGTCGCTTTCGGCGGCAGGACCATCGCCGACGCCGACCCCAAGTACCTCAATTCGCCCGATACGCCCGTCTATTCCAAGGGTAAGGTTCTTTATGGGCTGAACTGGACTAAGGAATTCGTTCGAGAAGCCGGAGAGCTCATCCTGGTCGAGGGCTATACCGATTTCGCTTCTCTCTATCAGGCCGGGATCCGGAATGTCGCCGCTTCGCTGGGGACGGCACTCACAACTGATCAAGTCTACCAAGCCCACCGTTTTGCTCCAAAGATTATCATAAATTATGATGGGGATAGCGCGGGAAAAGCTGCCACTTCACGAGGGATTCCCTTGTGCTTTGAGATCGGCAGGCAGCCCGAAGTCCTTGTTCTTCCAGAGAATCTCGACCCCGACAGTTTCATCCGAAAGCATGGAGCTACAGCTTACTCACAGCTGAAGAAAAGCCGAAGCGTCCCTCTAATAAAATTCATGGTCGATCACCAGATGCCAAATCTGGCAACCCGGTCCAGAGAGGAAAAGATCTCCGTAGCCAAGAAAATAATCGACGTCATTCTCATCAATCCAGATACAATGTCTGGAAGTGAATATCTCAGGCAGCTCTGCGAGTATCTGGATCTTAACGAGCAAATCGTACGAACTTCAATTAAAGGAACGCCTGGAAAGAAGCCTGTGCAGCAAACTGGGGGTCTGTTCCTTCCTGCCGAGAAGAGATTGCTGCAGATTATGCTCGAAGACAAGGAACTTGCCGCCGGGCTTATGGCTGAAGCCCGACAGGAGGACTTCCGCGGTCTCCGCGGCGAGCCCGCCCTCGTCTTTATTCTGGAATGCATGCGCAAGGGAAAGCGCGTGCTCTTGCCGGAACTCTCCAAGGCCGTTGGTCCGGAGCTTTCCCGGCCCATTTCTGAGCTGTTGCAGGAACGGACGGGCCCGGGCAGCGGAGAGGAGGCGATGGACTGCCTGCAGACCCTCCGCAGGATGGTCCTGCAGTCGAGGCTGCGGGCTCTCTCCAAGGAGATCGACCGCTGCGAAAGAAACGGAGAGAAGGAAAAGCTGTCCGCGCTCCTTTCCGAGAAGCAGACCCTGACCAAGAAAATCATGGCGATGTGATATAATGTCCGGCATGCGAGGTTTCCGTCTTGCCTTCTGAACAAAAATTTCATAAGGACGAGATCAACCAGCTCTTGTCTAAGGGGAGGAAGCAGGGCTACTTGCTCTTCGAAGAGGTCGATAAGACCTTCCATGAAGAGCCGGACTCGGGGACGAATTTCGACCAATTCCTCAGCTCCATGGACGATTACGGAATCAAGATCCTCGGCGCCAAAAGGAGTGATCTTGCGCTCAAGAAACGGAGGAGCGAACAGGTCACGATCCACTCCTTGGAGCGGACGACCGACCCGGTCAAGCTCTACCTGCGCGAAATGGGGAACATCTCGCTCCTTACCCGGGAGGGCGAAATCGCCATCGCCCGGGAGATCGAGCGGGGAGAGAAGAATATCATCAAGGCGCTCTCCAAAACCCGGCTCGTCCTCAATCAGGTCCTTGCCCTGGAAGAACAGATCAAGACGAACCTGCTCGTCTTCCTGGAGATGTTCGACCTGAGCGATGAGGAGATCACTGAGGATAAACTGGAGGAAAAGAAGAAGGAAGTCCTGGCAAAGATCAAGAGGATCCGCGACCTCTGTCGCCGTCTGGACAGGATCCCGGGAACCCGGAAGCGCAGTTTCGCTCGAGGCAGGATCATCGTCCAGATGAGCCGGGTGATCCGGGAGCTCAACATCCGGCCAAGCGAGCGCGAACGGATGATCGACTCGCTGCGCGGGAACCTCAGGAAGATCAACGAGCTCGAGGATGCCAAGGAAGAGCTCACCTTGGCCCTGGCCCGGGCCCGGGGCAAGAAGAGCAAAGAGGCCCTCAAACAAAGGATGCTGGAGGTCAACAGACAGTCTCGGGCCTACCACCGGGAGATCGGCCTCGACTCCCAAAGCCTGAGGAAAACCCTCAGGGCCATCACCACCGGGAAAAAAGTCAGCGACCAAGCCAAGAAGGAGCTGGTCGCCGCCAACCTCAGACTGGTCGTCTCCATCGCCAAGAAATACAGCAACAGGGGGCTTCAGTTCCTCGACCTCATCCAGGAAGGGAACATGGGATTGATGAAGGCGGTCGATAAGTTCGAATACCGCCGCGGGTACAAGTTCTCGACCTATGCCACGTGGTGGATACGCCAGGCGATCACCCGGGCGATCGCTGACCAAGCGCGGACGATCCGCATCCCCGTCCATATGATCGAGACCATCAATAAGCTGATCCGAGTCTCCCGCGGCCTGGTCCAGGAGGTCGGCCGGGAGCCGTCGAGCGAAGAGATCGCCAAGAAGATGGATATGCCGGTGGCCAAGGTCCGCAAGATCATCAAGATCGCCCAGGAACCGATCTCCCTCGAGACGCCCATCGGTGAGGAAGAAGACAGCCACCTGGGGGACTTCATCGAAGACAAGCTTATGCCCTCGCCTCCTGACACTGTCATCCATATCAACCTGCGCGAGCAGATCGAGGAGGCCCTCAAATCCTTGACCGAAAGGGAGGCCAAGGTCTTGAAAATGCGCTTTGGGCTGGGGGACGGCAACGAGCACACCCTGGAGGAGGTCGGCCAGCAGTTCAAGGTCACCCGGGAGAGGATCCGCCAGATCGAAGCCAAAGCCCTCCGTAAGCTCAAGCACCCCAGCCGCAGCCGCAAGCTCCGCTCTTTCACCAACAACCATTAGGGGACGTTCCCCAAAGTACCACCCTGCTTCTTCCTCTCCCCTTGGCGGGGACCGCGGGGTGGTACTTTGGGGAACGTCCCCATTTTGTTGACTATAGGGGGCGGATTTGATATAAGGTGGCCGAGGGCCTATAGCTCAGCGGTAGAGCTACCGGCTCATAACCGGCAGGTCCCAGGTTCGAATCCTGGTAGGCCCAACCTGATCCCGAGGAAGAGATGTGGAGATCGACGTCGAAAAACTGATCCAGCTTCAGCAACTGGATATGGAGATCCGGGAGCTCACTCTTTTCCTTGAGAACATCCCTCCCCAGATCGAAGACATCGATAAGAAGATCGCCGACAGCGCCCTGGAGGCGGCGGCCGCCAGGGAAAAGATGACCGGAAGCCAGAAAAAGAGACGGGAGCTCGAGTCCGAGGTCAAGGACATCAAGACCCAGATCGGCAAATACAAGCGCCAGCTCAACGAAGTCAAGACCAATAAGGAATACACGACCCTCCTTAAGGAGATCGAGGAGTCCGAGAAAAAAGTGGACCGGCTGGAGGAATCATTCATCGGCGAGATGCTCCTGGAGGACGACATCCAAAAGGAGATCAAGACGGCCGGCCAGAGGCACGCCGAGGTCCAGGCCAGCCTGACCAGGGAGAAAGAAACCCTCTCGCAGAAAAAGAAAGAGGCGGAAGAGCAGGCCCGGGCGCTCGGCCGGCGCAGGGAAGAGCTTTTGCCTACGATCCCAACTGAACAGGTCAACTTGTATCTCAGGATCTTCCGCAAGATGGGAGCCACTGTCCTCTCCCCGGTCGAAGAGGATTTTTGCGCGCTGTGTCACGTGCGCATCCGGCCGCAAGTCCTGAATGAGCTGGTCTCCACGCGAAAGCTCATCCTCTGCGAGAATTGCGGCCGCATCCTCTACTGGCGGGAACAAAAGGCGGAGGCCGAAGCGAAAGGAAAGACGGCCGAAGCCAAGGCCGACTGAACCTACCCGCTGTTCCGCTCCTGCTCGTACAACGCATCGATGACGGCTTTGTACTTCTGCTCGATGATGTTCCGCTTGACCTTGAGACTCGGGGTCATCTCCCCTTTCTCGATCTCGAAATCCCGGTCCAGGAGGGCGATCCGTTTGACCCTCTCATACTGGGCCAGGTTGGGGGTGGCCCGATCGACCTCAGCCTTGAGAAAATTGACCACCTGCTCGTTGCGGACGAGGTCGGCCCGGCCGGCGAAGGGAATGTTGCTTGACCGGGCATATTTTTCCAGCTTCTCGAAATTGGGCACGATCAGTGCGCAGACGAACCTCCGCCGGTCGCCGATGACGATGGCGTTGGAAATATAGGGATTGGTCTTGAGGATATTCTCGATCGGCTGGGGCGCGACATTTTTTCCTCCCGCCGTGACGATGATATCTTTTTTGCGGTCGGTGATAATGATAAACCCGTCTTTGTCGATGTGCCCGATGTCTCCGGTGCGGAACCAGCCTCCCTCGAACGATTCCCGGGTCTCCGCCTCCTTCTTATAATATCCCTTCATCACGTGCGGACCGCGGGTCAGGATCTCACCGTCGGGCGCGATCTTGACCTCCACGCCGGGGATGGCCTTGCCGACCGTCCCGAGCCGGATATTTTCAAATGTGTTGGCCGAGATCACCGGTGAAGTCTCGGTCAGACCGTACCCCTCCAGGATAACCAGCCCGAGAGCATAGAAAAACTCGGCGATATCTTTGGACAGGGGGGCTCCACCGGAGACGAAAAAGCGCACCCGGCCCCCCGTCTTTTCGATGATCTTGGAATAGACCAACTTGTGGGCCAAATTCCTTTTTCTCTGAAGTCCGCCTGGGATGGGCTCCTTGTTCAGCTTGCGGCGGCCGTATTCTTTGCCCACTTTGAGCGCCCAGAAAAAGATCCGCTTTTTCAGGGTCGAGCTGGCAAGCACGTTGTCCATGACCTTGGCATAGATCTTTTCGAAGACGCGGGGAACGCTGACCATGATGTTCGGCCGGATCTCGAGGAGGTTTTCGCCCACGGTCTCAACGCTTTCGGCGTAGCCGATCCGGCAGCCCTTGTAAATATAGGTGAAGGTGACCATCCTCTCCAGGACATGGGATAGCGGCAGGAAGGAAAGCACGACATCCTTGTCAGAGAACTCAATGATGGTGGAGACGCTCTGGACGTTGCTCAAGAAATTGCTGTGGGTGAGGATGACCCCCTTGGGCAGGCCCGTTGTGCCGGAGGTATAGATGAGGGAGGCCTCGTCCTCAGGTTTGACGGCCTTGACAAGGGACTCGAACAGCGCCGAGTCCTGCTCATCGAGCTTCCGCCCCCGCTCCATCACCTGACTGAGTGTGAGAACGCCCTCCGGGGCTTTCTCCAGGAAGGTGATGTAATGCCGGACCTTGGATAGACTCGGCCTGACGGCCTCGACCTTCTTCCACAGCTCCTCGCAGGAAACCACGACGGCCTTGGCATCGGAATCATCGATGATATACTTGATCTGCTCGGGGACGAGAGAAGTATATATGGGGACGGTTATCGCGCCCAGGCAGAGGTTCGCGTAATCCGTGATCACCCAGTTGGGGCGGTTCTCCGATAGGATGATGACCTTGTCCCCTTTCCCGATCCCCAGGTCCTTGAGCCCAAGACACAGATACTTCACCCGTCGGCCGAACTCTTCGGTCGACAGGGGCTGATACCGGCCCTCTTTCTTGGACTGCATGAAATCCGGGTTGGGGTAGTTTCTGATCGTGTCCAAGAGGACTTGGCAGAGTGTCTCGGCCATGTTTTCCTCCGCTCGAGTTGGGCTCATTCTAAATTCAGGGCATCGTGCTGTCAAGGAAAAGTTATCCCGGAATCCCCGGGGTCCGGTCCCCGCGGCCTAATCGCGGATCTTGAAATAACGTCCGGCGACAACCGTCAAGACGATCGCCAGCCCCAGCAGGACCCCCAGGTGCGGGAGGATGTCGGAAAGCCCGCCGCTGAAAAACCTCAGCTTGTGCAGGGCGTCCATCGCCCAATAGGCCGGAGAGACCAGGCCCACCCGCCGCAGACCCGGCGCGACGATCTCACTCGGCCACCAGCAGCCTCCCAGCGCGGCGAAGATATTGGACAGCAGCACCGCCAACCCGACGATCATATCCTCTTTCCCAACCAAAGATCCGATAAAGACGCTGAGCGCCGCCATGGCCAGGGCAAAAACGGCGAGGACGAGCAGGGACAGCGGAAAACTCCCCAGGTTGAGCCGGAAGAAGATCTTGCCGACAACGATGAGCATCAACGCCTGCAGCAGGCCCATGAGCCAGCGGCCGAGAAGCTTGGCCTGAAAGAGCTCGCCTGTGGAGAGCGGCGAGAAGAGGAGGCGTCCAAGGATCCCCTTTTTCCGGTCTTCCATGACGGTGATGCCGCCGTAGATCAGGACCATCATCATGATGAACTGCACGGTCGTGCCGGGAATGGAGTGGTCAAACCCGCTGGGAACGACGGTGACCGTATTTTCGGGAAACCGGCTTTTCACCTGCACCAGATCCCGGAATTCCGCATGGCCGTCCAGGAATCTCGTCAGGTCGCCCTCGCCGTAAAGGACGAGCTCGCTGACCATCCGGGCGATGGCCTGGTATAGCCGGGTCTCGACACGGGCGGCCGCTTTCGTCGACGCGTCGGAGCGCTTCTTGAACGCCAGGGCCTGGTCGCGGCGGGCTTCGATGTTCGCGGAAAAGTCGACCGGCAGGATCAACAGACGGCTGTATTCGGCAGGCTCCTTATCGGCCAAAACGACCCCGACTCCGGGGGACTTGATCTTTTCGACAAAATAGGCGCCCCAGCGTCCCTGGTCGAGGTTGACCACCGTCAGCTCGGCCACCGGAGGCGCGCTTTCTCCGGCCTTGAAGAGAAGCCCGAAGATGACGATGAAAAGGACGGGGAAGGCCAGGGTCCAGAAAAAGAAGATCTTGTCGCCGACCATGATCCGGAGGTCATTCCAGGCCACATGAAGGATGCGTCGGATTCGTCCCATGGGTCACACCGATGTCCGGCGGCGGAGCGCCCGGACGGCCAGCGCCATGAGCAAGGTCCCGCTGGCCGCCAGAACGAGGAGGGCGGCCCAGGGAAAACGGCCGTCCCGGATGAGCGCCGCGCCGTCAATGAACCAGCGGTTGGGCGTCAAGATTCCGACCGCCCGGAAGGTCTTGGGCATCGCCTCAGCGTTCATCATCGAGCCGCCGAACAGGCTGAACGCCAGGATGATCGGAGCGCTCAGGGCCCCGGCCTGGTTGCGGTTCCGGAAAAGCGCGTGCAGGAGACCGAACAAGGCGGCCGTCCAGAAGCTGGCGACAGCGCCGAGGATGAGGAAATATCCGAACGGGCCCCACTTCACGCGGAAAACCAGCGTGCCCGCGGCGACCATCACGAGGAGCACGATCATCCCCATGATCCAGCCTCCCAGCAGGCGGGCGGAGATGAGTTCCAGCGGCCGGAGAGGCGTCGTCATCATTCGCCGGAGCTTGCCGTCCTCCCGCTCGGATAGGAGGTCGCGCATCAGGGTTTGGACGATGAACAGCAGGAACATGATGGCCATGCCGGGCAGGATAGCCGAGAAGAGATCCGCCTGCGTAAAGCGTGCTTTGGCGCCGGAGGCCTTTGTCTCCTCTTCATTCAGCCGGATCAGCAGGGGGTTGAGGTATTTTTCGGCCGCGATCATCTTTTTCTGCGCCTTGCCGAGCTCAGGCGCGAGCGCCTCCCAGGTGAAACTTGCAAGCGGGCTGTCGAGCATCGCCCGGATGCCCCGCGCCTCGTCAGCAAAGGCCTGCACAACGGCAGAAAGCATGACCGCCATGGTGTTCATGAACTCCTCGACGACGTCGGGCAGGAACTGCTCGGCCGGGTTTTTAACGACAGTCAAAGTAACCGGCTTGGTCTCCAGCAGGTCGAAGGTGAAGCCTTCCGGGATGATGACCATCGCCGAGGCCTTGCCCGCCTCCATCCGCTTGCGTCCTTCCTCTTCGCCGGTCACCGTCACCTGGAACATCTTTTTCATCTCGTCGACATCGAAGGCGCCCAGCATCAGCTTGGCCACGAAGCCCTTGTCGTTGTCGACCAGGAGAACGGGAATAGGCGGCAACTGGGTATCATCGGCCCGGGGGCCGAAGACGAGACCGATCAGGCCGGTCATGACGAGGGGAATGGCAATAAAGATGACGACCACCAACGGCGCCTTGAGGTGGCGGTGGATGTCGTTGCCGAGGACCAGGAACAGCCGCCGCATCGCTCAATCTCTCAGGCTGCGGCCGGTCAGTTTCAGGAATACGGTCTCCAGGCTGGGCGACTTAATCTTCATGTCGGTCACAGCCAGCTTCCGGCTGAAGAGGCGGGCCATCACCCGCGGGATCTGCTCAGTATCGGCCACGGCCAGCGAGGCCAGGCCGTCGGCTACAGAAAGCAGCTCGATGTCATCTCCGGTCAGGTCCTGGAGGGCCTCGGAGAAGGGCGCCGCGGCGAACTCCCCGACGATCTCCACGATATCGCGCTCGCCGACGATGCGGACCAGCTCGTCGAGTGTCCCCTGGGCCAGGATGCGGCCGCTGTCCATGATGGCGATGCGGGAGCAGGTGGTCTCGACCTCGGACAGCTGATGGGTGGTGAAGATGACCGCTGTGCCGGCGGCGCCGACGCTCCGGATGATCTCCAGGATGCTGACCTTGGCCTGGACGTCGATCCCCACCGTGGGCTCGTCGAGCAGGAGAAGGTCGGGGCGGTGGAGCAACCCGATGGCCGTGTTGAGTCGGCGTTTCATGCCCCCGGAGAAGTTCTTGACCGGCTCCTTGGCCCGGCCGGAGAGCTCCACGAGATCGAGCAGCTCGCCCGCCCTGCGCTTCAGGTCGGCCCGTGGCACATCGTACAGCCCGCCCCAGAAGAGGAGGTTGTCCATGGCGTTCAGCTCATCATAAAAAGCCATGTCCTGGGGCACGACTCCGAAATGGTTCTTCAGGCTGCGGTCCGAGAAAAGGTCGCGGCCCAGGAAACTCGCGGTCCCGGTGAAACCGCGGAGCGTTCCGGCCAGGATGGAGATGAGCGTCGTCTTCCCCGCGCCGTTCGGGCCGAGGAGGCCCAACACTTCACCTTTTTTGAGGTCCAATGAGAATCGGTCAAGGGCCAGGACCTCGCCAAACGATTTGGTCAGGTTCTTGATTTGGAGCATACCTCTCTCACCCTTCGAAGGACATCATACCATAGTCTTATGCCTCTCCAGCCTTTTTGAGCCCGGTCCGGCGGCCGGGCTCCCCTATGGCACGAATCTTGCTTGTCAATAATGAGGTTGGATTTCTACGGCTGGCGGGCCTTAGACGCCCTTCCGCCCGCCTGAGGAGGAGAGCATGAAGAAGGCCAAACAATCCCAACGCAGCCCATCGCCCGACAGGGAGGGGACGGCCGGTCCGCGTCCTGCCTGGACGGGCATGATCAGCTTCGGCCTGGTCAATGTGCCGGTCAATCTCTATACGGCAGTGAAATCCGAGATCCACGCGATGAACTACCTGCGCGAGGACGACCTCTGCCCCATCTCATACAAAAAAGTCTGCCGGTCGACAGGAGAGGAAGTCCCCTTCAAGGACATCGTCAAGGGGTACGAATACAGGGAGGGAGACTTTGTCGTCTTAGACGACAAGGATTTCAAGAAGGCCGACGTCAAGAGGACCTCGACCATCGACATCGAGCTCTTCGTGGATGAAAAGGAGGTCGACTCCAAATATATGGAAAAACCGTATTATCTGGAGCCGAACAAGAAGGCCCATAAGGCCTACGCCTTGTTGCGCGAGGCCATGGCCAAGTCCAACAAAGTCGCCATCGGCCGATTCGTCCTCAAGGACCGCGAGCATCTCGTCATGCTCAAACCGGAAGGCCGGGTCATCCTCCTGATCCAGCTCCGTTTCGCCGCGACGCTCCGGAGCCCCGCCGAGCTCGACCTCCCGATGAAAGTCGATGTCCCCAAGAACCAGATGGAGCTGGCCCTCGAGCTGATCAAGAAGTTCGAGGGTTCCTTCAGGCCGGAAGTCTACAAAGATTTATATGCCGCGCAGCTGAAGTCGATCATCGCCGCCAAGGCCAAGGGCAAGACAGTCCATCTCCGGAAGGAAGAGGCCCCGCGGGAAACAGAGGTCGAAGACATCCTGTCCAAGCTCACGGAGAGCCTGTCGGCGACACAGCATTAGGGGTACCGCGGGCCATGGGTCTCAAGGAGTATCGCCGCAAACGGTCGTTGCCCAAGACGCCCGAGCCGGGGGCTTCCCGGGCTACGGCGGGGGCCGGAAATCTCTTCGTTGTTCAGAAGCACCAGGCTTCGCACCTCCACTATGACCTCCGCCTCGAGCACGCGGGCGTCCTGAAGAGCTGGGCCGTGCCCAAGGGACCCTCGATGGACTCCCGCGACAAGCGCCTGGCCGTCCAGGTTGAGGACCATCCCCTGGCCTACAAGGACTTCGCGGGCCGGATCCCGGAGGGAGAATATGGCGCAGGTCTTGTCGAGATCTGGGATAACGGAACTTACTCCCTTGATCCCGAGCCCGGCAGCGGCCGGGGGGCCCGGTCCATGACCGCATCCCTGCGCAAGGGCCATATCGATTTCAGTCTCCACGGAAAGAAGCTCAGGGGACACTTCACGCTCGTCCGCCTCAGAAACGAGGAAAGACAATGGCTCCTGATCAAGCGAAAGGATCCTCCCGCCGGCGCGGGCTCGTCCGGGCCGGCCGAGCCGCCGTCACCGGACGATCTCAACCTGGCTGGCGCGGTCAAAGGCCCGTTTCCGGGCGATCTCCGTCCCATGCTGGCCACCCTCGTGGACGGTCCGTTCGACCGGGGAGGCTGGTCGTTCGAGGTGAAATGGGACGGCTACCGTTCGCTCGCGGAGGTCAGGAACGGCAAGGTACGCCTCGTCTCGCGCAACGGCAAGTCCCAGAACGCCAGGTTCCCGACAGTCGTCGCAGCGTTGAGCGGCCTTCCCGTGAGCGCCGTGTTCGACGGGGAGATCGTGGCCGTAGACAGCAAGGGCAGGCCTGATTTCCAGGCCCTGCAGAACTCGCTGCGCTCGGGGGGTGGGCGGATCCTTTACTACGTTTTTGACGTCCTCTATGCGGCGGGCCATGACCTCCGGGCGCTTCCGCTCAAGCGCCGGAGAGCCATCCTGTCGGAGCTCCTTCCCATTTCGAAGACCGTGCGCTTGAGCGAGTCGATCGAAAAACGGGGCCGGGCCTACTTCCACGCCGCCCGAAAAAACGGCCTCGAAGGCATCATGGCCAAGGACCTGTCAAGCCCCTACCGCTCGGGCGAGCGCACCGGAGAATGGCTCAAGATCAAGACCCAAAAAAGGCAGGAAGCGGTCATCTGCGGGTTCACCCGGCCGCGCGCATCACGCCGCTATTTCGGGTCCCTGATCCTGGGCGCCTACAAGAAGGGCAAGCTCGTCTGGATCGGTCACGTCGGCGCGGGTTTTTCCGAGCAGAGCCTGAGCGATATCTACGAGAAGCTCGCACCCTTCATCACAGTGCAGTCCCCTTTCGCGCGGGAGCCCCTGACGAACACGCCGGCGACTTGGGTAACGCCTCGACTGGTCTGCGAGGTCAAGTTCAGCGAATGGACCTCCGATGGGCTGATGCGGCAGCCCGTTTTTCTGGGTTTGCGGCGGGACAAGAGCCCCCGGGAGGTCGAGGTCGAGCAGGCCGAACCGCGCGAAACGGTCTTGGAGAAGCCGAAGGTCCACACACGCGCGGAGCTGACCCATCTCGACAAGATCTTCTGGCCCAAGGAGGGGTACATAAAGAACGACTTGATCGATTACTATTGGCGGATGGCGAGTTGGATCCTCCCCTATCTCAAGAACCGGCCCCAGGCCCTCAACCGGCACCCCGACGGGATCGAGGGAGAGAGTTTCTTTCAAAAGAACATGACCCAATCCCCTCCCCCATGGGTCAAGACCGTGGGGATCCTTTCCGAAAGCGGGGATAAGAGTGTCCGTTACCTTGTCTGCCAGAATAAAGATACGCTCCTCTACGAGGCCAACCTTGGCTGCATCGAGATCAATGTCTGGAACTCATCGCTCCCCCATCTGGATTCCCCGGATTATATTGTGCTTGATTTCGACCCGTTCGAGACCTCGTTCCCGAGCGTCGTCGAGGCCGTCCTGGCCGCCAAAACCTTTCTCGACGAGATATCCGTGCCCGCGTTCTGCAAGACGTCCGGCGCAACGGGCATGCACGTCTACATCCCGCTGGCTCCCCACTTCAGCCATGAGCAGGCCAGGGAGCTGGCCCATCTGGTATGTCTTATCGTCAACCGCCGCCACCCGGACCTGACGAGCCTGGAGCGCAGCCCGGCCAAGCGCAGAGGCCGGGTGTACCTGGATTACCTCCAGAACCGCCGGGAGGCGACCATGGCGGCTCCGTATGCCCTGAGACCCCGGGAGGGCGCGCCCGCGTCGATGCCGCTCGAATGGAAGGACGTCACGCCCAATCTCGACCCCGTTGAATTCAACATCCGCACGGTCCCGGAGAGGCTGGCCCGGGAGGGCGATCCCTGGCGCGACCTTTTCAAGAAGCGGGTGGACCTCAAGGCGGCGCTTGCGAAGTTCGTGGAATGGCGAAAAGACGCGAAGTCGCACTGAAGCCGCCGGACGCTCCGCCGCCGCGCCCAGTGCCGCCGGTGCCTCGGCTCGACAGGAAGAGGATCGCGCTTATCCACATCGTTAAGAAGGAACTCGGGATCGCCGATGAGGATTACCGGTGCATCCTCAGGAGGATCGCTGGCGTCGACAGCTCCAAGGACCTGGACGAGGCCAAGTTCAGGAGGCTCATGTCCTTCTTCGTGCGCAGCGATTATTACCGGGTCAACACCTTTGGCATGACCCTGAAGCAAAAGCTCTTCATTAAGATCATCGCCCGGCAGCTCGGCTGGGACCCGGACCACTTGAGGAATTTCATCCGCAAGTATTACCGGCGGGACGGCGTGGATTTCCTGACCCGCAAAGAGGCCTCGAACCTGATCGAGTCTTTGAAGGCCATCCGGACCCATGAATTGGGAACGGGATGGGCGCCCGGCTCTCAAAACAGCGCCAGGGAATATTCCCGGAGACGAGATTGACGGCGCCTCGCGTCCGGCATGCCGCTCTCGAGCTCAGCCCAAAATTTCCGGCCATGGCCTCGGACGCGGGTGTGGACGAGCTCGTGCAGAATGACATAGTCAGCCAGGTCCGGCGGCACGACAGCCAGCAACGCGTTGAGCTGAATGCGGCCGCAACGGGAGGCGCTGCCCCAGACAGTCCCCTGTCGGCGGACGCTCAGGCGGCCTGGGCAGTATCCGTGTTCGCGGGCCAATGCGTCCAGGCGTCCGGAGAGATACGTCCTGGCGGAGGGGCGGTCCAGACGCTCGGCCGTCAGGACCGCCTCACGGCAGCGGTTCCGGGCGCGCTCGACAAGGGCCAGCCTGCGCCGGATCCAACCCAGCTTAGTGAGGGCGAAACACCTGGCCTCGTCGAACGACACGCGCCAGGGGACCGCGACGCGGATCCCCCTGGAGGCCCGTACGGTCAAAGAGATGCGGCGGGCCCGCCGCGTCTTTTCGAACAACACGGGGCCGACACCGTCGAGCATGAACACGCGTGCGCTTTCGGGCGTCGCCGGGGTCTCGCTCCCGCCAAGTAGAAGAATGCCACTTGCCCTCACAAGGCGAGGATATCCCTCGCCGCGGGCAAGAGTCAAGGACTCATGAAGCGGCGGGCCGGCCCGTAAACTCTTCGAGCGTGCGCAACTTCAAAGTCGGGTCGGACTCGATGTTCTGTCGCAAGATGCGGAGATGCCCCGACCCGTAGATGACGAGCACGCGGTCGCCCGGCTTGATGATACTCAGGAGATGTGTATGAATTCGGATGTTGCGCTTATACCAGTCCGTGAGCAGCCCGGCCCCGGCATAGTCACCATATTCGCCGAAGTGGGAGAACAAAGCATAGGCAGCGAGGTCACGGAGGACCGCCTCACTCGAATTCAGCCGGAGCAGCGTCTGGAGCACGGAGTGCGACTTCAGGAACTCGTCGGTCTCCTGTACGGCTTTCCCAAAATGCGCCATCAGTGACTCCAGTTCCTTTTCGCGTCCGTGGGCTTTGGCGTAATCCTGCACCGTGGAGTACGAAAAATCCTCCTGTTGGTCAATCCCGTAGACCTTTGGCAGGTTCAGCTCTTTGGCCAGCCGGAAGCCGACCTGATCGCGTTCGTCGCGGCCGAGTTCGTATTTTCCGGCCAGGTAGTCCTGGTACTGCTTCACCTTGGGACTATCCGGGTTCGCCTCGATCGCAACCTTGGTCGGACGGAAGCGGACGAGCACGTCGAGCAGCTCGCGGATTTCAGCCTGGCGCTGGGGAGCCAGCACGTCATCGGCCTTCAGGTTGAAAATATCGCGGCCGGGATTGCCCATATGATAGCTGCCGAGAACCAGGACTTCGGCCAGGGGAGGCCCATCCACCTGGTTGGCCGGCAATCGGGGGGGCGCGGCTTGGGCGAAAACGACGCCGGATGCGAAAAGAATCAATGCGCCTGCAAACAGCGGTCGGCGCAGGCTCAGGGATTTGTCTGTCATGCCTCACCTCGTCGGGTAGGGAATTGTCTTTTTGTGATCATGCCGGTCTTTTTCGTC
>Ga0153916_10000799_pt1 | contig 21788 bp, 15 predicted proteins | sample Opewatmetagenome_FD_109642 | JGI IMG/M metagenome (GOLD analysis project Ga0153916, IMG submission 109642) | Freshwater wetland microbial communities from Ohio, USA - Open water 3 Core 3 Depth 4 metaG | ecosystem: Environmental > Aquatic > Freshwater > Wetlands | place: USA: Ohio, Lake Erie...
TCGGGGGGGATGGGTATGTCTGGGTTCCTTCAACGACTTCAGAGGCTCACGTCGCAGCAGCAGGCGATCAATCAGGGAACGGAGGGTCTTACGCCGGAACAGAGGGAAGCCATGGGTCGGCTGGCTGCGGAACAGGGTGCAGTCAGGAAGTCGCTTGAGCAGCTCACAAGAGAAGCGTCAACCTCCGGACAGCTAAGCAGGATGCTCGGCGATTTGCGCAAGGTTGCAGAGGAAATGCGTGAGGTGCAGACCGACTTGGCGCAGGGGGAGGTTAATCCGGAGACGTTGAGGAGGCAGGAGCAGATTCTCTCCCGGCTTCTTGACTCCCAAAGGTCGACGCAAGAACGGGATTTCGAAAATAGACGCAAAGCTCAGAGTGGAACTAACATCTCACATTCCAGCCCTGGTGCTCTTGATCTCTCCAGCCAAGAAGGGAAGAGTAAGCTTCGGCGTGACCTGATGCGGGCACTGCAGGAAGGATACTCACGCGAATACGAGGAGCTCATTCGAAAATACTTTGAGGCCTTGGATCAATGACCCCCAACGCCCAAGCAAAACAGCTGTTTCATGCCTATGAGGACTACAAGCTCTCGCATCTGCGACCATCAATCTGTAAGCACGGGGTGCTTGTCGACGAGCTTGAACATCTGGTCGTTCGAGGGAAAGGAATCCTGCGCATGGAGGAACTCGGCTCTTCCCTCGAGGGTCGAAGCATTAATCTCATTAGGATAGGAACAGGCAGGAGACGGGTACTCCTCTGGTCACAAATGCATGGTGATGAGACCACAGCCACCCTAGCATTGTGTGACATCCTCAACTTCTTTGTTGCCACAACAGATGAACGGCCGTGGGTGTCCAGCATGCTTGGAGATATTTCGATTGCAGCGATTCCGATGCTGAATCCAGATGGTGCAGAGCAAACCAAGCGGCAGAATGCTACCCATGTGGATATCAATCGGGATGCGCGCACTCTCGTGACCCCCGAAGCGCGAATTCTCCGGGAGACACATCGGGCACTGAAACCGACATTCGCGTTCAATTTGCACGACCAAGAATTGCATTCCGTTGGGATGACCAAAAAGGTTGCCGCACTCGCATTTCTTGCTCCCGCGGCTGACAGTGGACGAACACGATCTATATCCCGTGTACGTGCAATGCGTGTCTGTGCATTGATGGCAAGGGCGTTGAACCAGTTTGTTGAGGGACACATTGCGACGTATGACGATACTCATGAACTGCGTGCGTTCGGAGATCAGATGCAGTCGTGGGGAACCAGTACCATCCTGATTGAATCCGGACACTGGCCCGACGATCCGGAAAAACTGTTCATCCGGAAACTGAACTTTGTTGCGCTGCTTGTTGCTCTACGGTCAATCGCGACTGGATCATACCAGGATGAAGAGCTGGAGCACTACCATGCGCTGAAAGAAAATGGAACACTGTTCTATGATGTAATCATCCGAGGTGTGAAGGTGGTCCATCCGAGCGGATGGTGGTCTCGGGTTGATCTAGGGATATCGCTCGAACCCGAAGAGAACCGGCATGCTGCAACACCGATTGCTACAATTAAGGAGATCGGCGATCTAAGCACTCATGTTGCACTCCAAACGCTGGACGGTTCAGCGCGTCGCATCCCTCACAGTGAACTGGGAATTGACCGCCGTGTGCCACTTGCGGACTTGCTTGATCAGCTGCAACTTTACCACACGATAACGTAGAAGAAGAACCACTCCCCCTTGATTGTTGGGGGGCGCTGTTGTATTATTTACTACTTTTCGCAGCAGGTTCATGCTCGACCATATCGAGCGCTCTATATGGCAACCGGCAAGAAGATAGAGAAACACCTTGAATTTGAGCGCGAGGCACTTCCCCACACCGAGCTCTTGTACAACTATGCCCTCCGCATGACGAATAACTCTTCCGATGCTGATGACCTGCTACAAGAGACATTCCTCAAGGCGTACCGCTTCTGGGACAAATACGAATCAGGAACTAATATTCGGGCGTGGTTGTTCCGGATAATGAAGAATTCGTACATCAACCGGTACCGCAAGGAGACAAAGGAACCGACGACAGTCGATTACGGCGAGGTCGAAAACTTCTACAACTCGATAAAGGACGAATCGGCTGATTCCAACGACCTCCAGGAATCTCTCTATGGTCATCTGCTTGATGACGATGTTGCTGCAGCGGTTGCCGACCTGCCTGAGGATTTCCGAACAGTCGTGATTCTGTGTGATATTGAAGGTCTGTCGTACGAAGAGATCTCGGAATTCGTCGATATCCCGTTGGGCACCGTCCGGTCCCGGTTGCATCGAGGAAGAAAGCTGCTGCGCGGAAAACTGCTGGAGTATGCCCGTAAGAGAGGGTACGTCTCCCGCAACTGAGCGCCAGCGTGAGTGAGGCATGTCTCATGAGATGGTCTCAGAACCGTGAAGTGTAGAGAATTTCAGGAGCAGATCACCGCAGCTGTCGACTGCTATTTGCGGGATCAGGAGAGGGAGACGTTTGACGAGCATGCGCAGCTGTGTCCTCCCTGCCGCCGCGAGTATGAAACGGAACTGTCAACCAAGGAACTGGTCCACAACAGGGTCCATATGGTTGCAGTCCCACTGGTGCTCTACCGGTCCATCATAGAGAAGCTTCAACGACAGTTGAAGCAAGCCCGGTCTGTTCGAACTCTTTCCACCCGCCTCTTCCAATCGCCACTTGTCCGTCCAGCTATCGCATTTGTACTTACTGCAGTTGTAGTGATCTTGGCCATACGCCCCGCTGAATCTCCGCGGGGGATTCCCTTCCTTACTGCTGCAGGGTTCACACCGAACAATGTTGTTCATCAGTCAGTCGAGAACTACCATAAGGTCCTCCGAGGTGAAATCACCCCACAATTCCTATCGAGCCAAAAGTCAGAGGTACAGAATTTCTTTGCCGGCAAGACCGATTTCCCGGTTAGGGTTCCGGTGATGCGTCAGTGTACGCTAGTGGGTGCGGTGGTCAACCAGCATGAGGGTGCAGGTCTGGCACATGTTGTTTATCGAACGGGCGAAGATGTCATTTACTTGTATCAGGCGTGCTGGCAGACAGTTCAGAAGGGCGAGAAGCTCGAACTTGCACCGGAAATCAAGGCAGACCTCGTGAAGGCCGGGTGGTATCTGAGTGGTGGACCCGGTGCAGATGCAATTGTACTCTGGAAATCGGGACCGACATTGTGTATCGCAGTATCCCACATGAAGAGTGATCGTCTGCTTGAGTGTTTGCGGCAGGCGAGCATTGACTCGGCCACCGCATGGTAACCTGCCCCAATTGCGGTTCTCGATGCTCTCATCGAGCGCCTTGACAAACCGTCAATATCTTGGTATCATTCTAAAAGGTGTCGACCCCGACACCTTTTTCTGTCTCTTATCAGTGTACTGACGATGGCTCAAGATTCTTCCATACAGATGCCTCAGCATCAATCTCACGGCACTGCCATTCCCGAACAGCTTCCAGTTTTACCTTTGCGGGATGTCGTAGTGTTTCCCTCTATGATCTTCCCGGTGCTCGTGGGACGCGAATCATCACTGCGCGCCGTTAATGAATCACTGGAGCGGGAGAAGTACATCTTCTTGGCGGCGCAGAAGAATTCGGGAACTGAAGAACCCGGCATTGAAGACATCTACCATGATGGAACCATTGCGAAGATTGTACAGATTCTCAAGCTGCCCAACGGCCTGATGAAAATTCTGGTGGACGGGGTGGTGCAGGCATCCGTTAAACGCTGGCTGCCGAATGTGAAATATCTTGAGGCAGAGCTGACGATCCACTCAACAGCCGTGGTACTCGATTCTGAACTGGATGCTCTCCTCCGACATTCCTCCAGTCTCTTCGCAGAATATGTGCATTTAAACCGGAATGTTCCGAGCGAAGTGCTAGTTGCACTAGAGAACACCCGAGAGCCCCTGCGGAAACTGTTCTATATCGCCTCCAACATCCTGCAGAACGTGGAAGTCAAACAGGGAATTCTCCGGCTTACCGGCATCCGTGAACAGTTGCACGAATTGATTCGCATTCTCAACTCAGAGAATGATGTCCTCAAGATCGAGCGAGAGATTGACAATAAGGTTCATGACAATATCGCGCGATCACAGCGGAAGTTCTTCATTCAAGAACAAATTCGCATTCTTCAGGATGAGCTGGGTGACGAGGATTCCTCTCCCGAGTTGCTCAAGCTGAAGGAACAGATTGCCAAAGCAGGAATGCCGAAGGAGGTTGAGGATAAGGCACTCGAGGAGTTTACGAAACTCAAAAAGACACCACCGATGTCACCGGAGTCTGCGGTGATTCGCGGTTACCTTGACTGGATGATCGGAGTCCCCTGGCAGAAGAGGACAAAGGACAACCTGGATGTTGAACACGTCAAACAGATCCTGGATGAGGATCATTTTGGCCTCGAAAAACCAAAGGAACGAATCCTTGAGCATATTGCAGTTCTGAACCTCGTGCGAGAGGTGAAAGGGCAGATCCTCTGCTTTGTCGGGCCGCCAGGTGTCGGGAAGACATCGCTTGCGAAATCGATTGCGCGGGCGATCGGGAGAAAGCTTGTTCGGATTTCCCTTGGCGGCGTTCGAGATGAGGCGGAAATCCGGGGGCACCGACGGACGTATATCGGCTCTATGCCCGGAAAAATCATTCAATCGATGAAGCGGGCAGGTGTCATTAACCCATTGATGCTTCTCGATGAAGTGGACAAGATGAGTATGGACTTCCGCGGAGACCCATCGGCGGCTCTCTTGGAGGTGCTCGATCCTGAACAGAATTGCACGTTCAACGACCACTACCTTGATGTCGATTATGACCTCTCGCGCGTCATGTTCATCACCACAGCAAATGTGCGATATGCGATTCCACTGCCGCTGCAGGACAGGATGGAGATCATTGAGCTCCCAGGGTATCTCCAGTACGACAAGCGGGAGATTGCTCGACGACATATTGTTCCTAAACAACTTCAGGAACACGGTCTTGGGAAGAAGAATGTAAGAATTACTGATGAGGCGGTTGACAAGATTATTGCGGAATACACGCGTGAGGCCGGCGTGCGCAATCTGGAGCGGGAAATCGCAACCGTGTGCCGCAAGGTGGCAAAGGACATTGTCCTTGGAGTACAAAAGAACGGGAGAAAACAAAAAGTAAAGACCAAGAAGGTCTTCGATGTCAATCCGTTGAAAGTGGAAGAGTACCTCGGCGTGCCACGCTTCCGCAACCGTCAGCGGCGGGGAGAAAACAGAGTCGGGTCCGTTACCGGTCTTGCATGGACCAGTATTGGTGGGGATATTCTCAATGTTGACGTGACAGTTATGGCGGGGCACGACAAGCTGACGTTGACCGGGCAGTTGGGTGAAGTAATGAAAGAGTCGGCGCAGGCTGCGTTGAGTTACCTGCGGGCAGAGGCGAGAACACTGGGGCTTTCACCCTCTTTTTACAAAGGCAAAGAGATCCACATCCACCTTCCGGAAGGATCTATCCCGAAGGACGGTCCATCGGCAGGCATTACGATGACCATGGCGCTCTACTCCGCCATTAGCGGGAAAGCTGCGCGCAGTGATGTTGCGATGACGGGAGAGATAACTCTGCGCGGCGAAGTTCTGGGGATTGGTGGACTTAACGAGAAGCTGATTGCGGCACAGCGCAGCGGGATCGCAACGGTACTTATCCCCGAAGAGAACGTGAAGGATCTAAAGGAAATCCCACCCCGGGTGAAGGAAGGGTTGACCATTATTCCCATTGCACGAATCGAAGATGCCTTGCAACACGTATTTGGGCCTGTGCGACGCAAACGGACAGCGTGAAGTATGAGTGAATACATCGTCACGGCGCGAAAATGGCGTCCGATGCGGTTTGAGGATATCGTAGGACAGATCCACGTTACTCAAACCCTCCGCAACGCGATTGCAAGTAATAGGCTCGCTCATGCGTACCTGTTCAGCGGACCGAGAGGTGTCGGTAAGACTACGACAGCTCGGCTGCTGGCGAAAGCAGTGAACTGTCGTAGTCCCCGTGATGCTAATCCTGATAACAGCTGTGATATCTGTCGGGAAATCACCGACGGGACGAGCTTTGACGTTCTGGAGATTGACGGTGCAACAAACCGTGGTATTGACGAAATCAGAAATCTTCGTGAGTCTGTCCGATATGCCCCTGCCAAAGGAAAGTACAAGATCTATATTATCGACGAAGTTCACATGCTGACAAAGGAGTCCTTCAATGCATTGCTAAAGACATTGGAAGAACCCCCGACACATGTGATGTTCATTTTTGCGACAACCGAGATTCACAAAGTACCCGCAACAATTCTCTCACGTTGTCAGCGGTTCGATTTCCGGCGGATCGCGTTGGATGAGATTATGGGGAATCTGCGTGCGATCGCCAGGGAAGAAGGCTTGGAAATTGATGAAGAGTCTTTACTGATAATTGCCCGCAAAGGAGATGGATCTCTCCGTGATGCGCAGAGTATTTTTGATCAAGTTGTTTCCCTTTGTGGCCGAGCGATCACACATGATGCGATACTCCAAGCGTTGAACATGGTGGACCAGGAGGTCTATTTCCATATGACAGACCTGGTGAAAAGCCGGGATGCAAAGGGTGCGCTCGACCTTGTGGAAAATCTTCTGGGGCAAGGGCATGATATGAAAGATTTTCTCTCGGGGTTGCTGGAGCACCTTCGCAATCTACTTGTGGTGAAGACAACCGGTTCGACACGGCTACTTGAGGTCTCCGATATCTACAAGAAGAAGTATCAGGTGGAGGCAGAATCCTTCAGTGTGGCGGATCTGCTCCGCTTCCAGCGTCACATCAATGGAACCGAGGCTGCGCTACGCTATGCAATCCAACCACGGTTCCGGCTCGAAGCGGACTTGGTGCAGCTGGTCAGTTTCCCGCGTGCGGCAGAGATTTCCGGCGTGATTGAGGGAATCGAGGAGTTGAAAAAAAAACTCAATGATTCCACACAGGTCCCAGGTTCTCAAACGAGGCCGTTCGGTAGTATGGGGGCGAAACCGGAGCCAAGGCGAAGCGAAGCAAGTATATCCGGCGCCTTGCCTGCTACCGGCCTTTCGGAAGCCGAAATCCGATCTCGCTGGGACGAAGTCCTTGCGGAGGTGCGGCGACAACGGATTTCTCTCAGTGCAGTGCTTGAGGCAGGAGTACTCTCTGGCGTAAAGGGGAACATTGTGCAAGTGATGTTTGCGGATGAATTCCAGGTATCGCACGTTCAGCGGAATCGGGAGTTCCTTTCTGGCTTAATCTCGAAGGTGTTTAACACCACCGCGCGAATTGAAGCTACAGTGGACCCTCACGTAGGTACTGCCGCGGGCGGTACGCAGATCCACCCTTCGGCAGATCAAGGTGATTCCTCGGAGGAGCATCCCGTGATTACCGCTTTGAAACGTGAACTGGGGGCAGAACCCCTGGATTGAGTTGCATGTCTGGTGCGTTTTTTGGATTTTGATGGCGAATGGGAATGCACATGTGGGTGAGGCGCGCATGAAAAATCTCAAGGGGTCTCTCTTCTTATTACTGCTCCTGCCGTTCTGTTTAGCGGAGGGCGGTACGGGAGTTGGAAAATACGCGGGAGAATTCCTAGCGATTGGTGTTGGTGGGCGAGCGCTCGGAATGGGCGGTGCGTCTGTTGCGTTGGCTGAGGATGTTACAGCGGGATTCTGGAATCCTGCAGGTCTCGCACGGATCGATTACCCGCAGGTTGTCCTGATGCACAACGAGCAGTTTGGAAGTCTGCTCAACCATGACTATGGTGCCGTAGCCATCCCGATTGGTCCATTGACCAGTCTCGGAGTAAGTATCATCCGGCTTGGTATCGATGACATTGCGGATACGCGGGCTGCGGGCGTTGATGCAAATGGCAACCCGACGTACGATCTTGCGCAATTCAGTCGCATTGACCCTAACCGGGTTAGCTACTTCAACGCTGCAGATTGGGCGTTCCTGTTTACGTACGCGCGCCGTGTTTCGCCAGAGTTTACCTATGGTGCCAATTTGAAGCTGCTCCGGCGGTCACTGGCGGATCATGCTGCAACAGGAGTCGGGATCGATGTCGGTGCGTGGTATATGCCAATGGAAGGCCTCTTTCTTGGGGCCAACCTGCAAGATATCACCACGACATTCTTGGCTTGGGATACCGGGACAAATGAACTGATTTCGCCAACCGTGAAGGTCGGAGGAGCCTATCACATTGAGGCTCTCAGCGGAACATTCATACCTGCGCTGGATCTTGATGTTCGCTTTGAAAACCGCCAGACGGCATCTATGTTTCACGTCGGCCCGGTGAGCGCTGATGCACATACCGGTTTGGAATATCAATTCAAGAAGCTCGTTTCTCTCCGGGTAGGCTACAGCGACGTGAAACAACTTACACTCGGCGCAGGGCTCCGTCTTCCCAAGGTGAACATTGACTACTCGTTCGCGAAGTTCGGTGGGGAGAACGGAATTGCTGACAGCCATCGGATCTCGCTAGTCTTCTCTCTGGAAACAGACGAGTTCAAACGCCCCAGCGAGTAGCGGAGGTAGAAGTGCGCGTTGCCAGCGGGTGCGCGTTGCTGCTGCAAGTTTTTCTTATTGGGTGTAGTACCGGGACTAAGCTATCTCCCGCAGTTCTCCTTCCCCTCTATTCCCTGTCGCGTGACGGAGGTCTACAGTATCGCCTTCCTTCGGGATGGTTCGATGCATCTGCGGATTCCCAAGCTGTTGGTCATGCTGTGCTGCTCATTCGCAACGATTATGGAGCGACAATCGCGGTTGACGAAGTCTACCTCGATGCCAATGCACGTGGCCAACTTCAGCAGGGTGGTCTTATGCAGATTGCGCAGCTCATGATGTCGCTCACGTCGTGGGATAACGGAACTATCCTTACAGATCCACCGCGTGCCTTGACTCTGAATGGGCAGAAATTTTGCCGCTATAGAATGGCGGCCGCCGCCTCACAAGATAGCTTGCAGGTCACGCTGCTGGACACCGGGAAAAAGGTCTATGCAGTGAGTGTATTGCTCTCAGGGAAAGGAGCCGGACGGGACGGTGTGTTTGACGTCTTGCAGGACAGCTTTGTAAGTTCGCTTCGTTGGTAGGCTATTTGGATTTCAATACATAAACTCCATCCCAGTTGACAGGAGGAGGAGCAGCGGCATACTCTTCCGCTCGTGTAAGAAACAGGCGCGAGGGAACGTCATCCGGACGAACCTCAAGAGCCTCGTTGAACGCACGTGCAGCATCGATGAATCGCCTTTCCAGATAAGAAGTCAACCCTTCCTCGTACAATCGGACCGCTTGTGCTAGCGCCTGATCAAGAACACCCTCACGGGTCTGAAGCAGTTCGTAGATTGTGACGGGAACCGCGCGGCCCTGCACCGCAATCTGATCGAGCTTTCTGCCGAAAATGGAATCCTTCACGATCTCGTATGTTTGTTCGCTCACCAGGATATTTGTCCGGTACACTTTGTTGGCCCCTTCGAGCCGTGATGCCAAGTTCACGCTATCGCCCATGACGGTATAGGCGAACTTCCCCGTTGCCCCCATATTGCCGACAACCATTGGACCGGTGTGGAGGCCAATTCTCATGTTGAGGTGAGGTTTCCCCTTGATAAGCCATTCTCGGTTCAAGGTGGCCAGTGCCTCCTTCATCTGAAGAGCAGTATGGCAAGCAAGAACAGCGTGATTGGCTTGCGGGATGGGAGCGCCCCAAAAAGCCATGATCGCATCCCCAACGTACTTGTCTAAGGTGCCACGATTACGAATTACAATGTCGGACATAATGTTGAAGTACTCGTTAAGCAACGCGACCACTTGCTCGGGTTCCAGATCTTGTGAAATGGCCGTAAATCCCTCAAGGTCTGAGAATAACACAGTGAGCTCCTCTCGCCTTCCACCCAGTACAAGCTTTGTTGGATCGTTAACGAGTTCTTCGACCAATTGTGGGTGCACGTAGGTGCTGAACATGGATTTGATAAGGATACGCTGCCTGCGCTCGGCGATGAAGTTGTAGGTCGTGCTTCCAACATAGCCGAATGTTACAGCCAGTGTCGCGGGGGTGACCGAGAGAATGAATCCCCACCATTGGAACACAGTCATTGCTGTCAGCGCGACAACCGTCAGAAGGCCTATTGCTACAGCTGCCGCAAGGAGTTCAGTTAGAAATGTTTTTCGAGTCTTCCACTCTCGGATCTGGGAGGTACCAAAGAATGCGACGAACGTCAGCCCAATTACCATGAGAATTTCTGCTGCTAGAGGTTGTTGACGGAGAAAATCATTTCGCAGGACATTTTCAATAAGGTTCGCATGAAGTTCGACCCCGTACATTAAGTTGTCCCCTCGTTGTTTCCCGCGACCAACGGCAACAGGAAAGAGATCTTTGTATTCCGGGACCGTCACACCTACGAGCACAATCTTGTTACGGAACGTGCCATCGTTCAGGTACCCATAGTCTGGATCACTGAACGTATTGATTTGCTCCCCTAAGCCTGCCTCCTCTGATGTAACAAAGCTAGTATCGTCAAGCACGTCCTGGCAGTTGATGTGACGAAAGGTGCCACTCGGGCCGTAGTAGTTCACCAGGACGGACGAGCGGTCGTATGACGGGATTGACCGGCCGGCATACGAGAATGATGAACCCTGCGGAGTAGGGACTGTCTGAGGTGGAAGGCCGAGGTACTTGTTGAGGGCGGCAAAGCCGAAAGTTGGGACGAGGACCTCCCCATCCGCAGATGTATCAACTGAAAAGGCGATATTGTAACTGCGATATACGCCATCGGCATCTGGACGAATGTTGACAAAGCCGAGAGCGCTATCGAAAGTATAGAAAATATTGCCATAGGTCAGACCAGCTGAGGTCTGTACATAGAGGGGGTTGTCCTGTTCACGCTTCCCGGCAAGTACAGCGATGCCAGTCTCGACGATCGCGGCGCGGAGGGAGGAATCGTTTTGGACTCCGTGGTTGTCTGGCTCGTCAAAGATGAGATCGATCGCAACAACACGGGCACCTGCACTTCTGAGGTTACGCAACAAGCGAGCGTAGTACGAACGGGGCCACGGAAAGCGTTCAGGGACTGAGCGGAAGGAGCTTTCGCTGATCTCGACGATCACGACATTCGTGGAGTCAAGAGGATTGAGGTGCCGGTGAGCGAACCGGTAGTCAAGTGAGGCTAGCTCGAGCCGCTCAAGGATACTGAGGCGGAACAAACGATCTTGAGTGAGAACTGTGACGCCTAGCGCAACAGACAGGACAATCACAAGTTTCGTCAACCAGGCCCGCTGGCTTGTCGTTAACTGATGCCGCGTCATATCAAAGGTCGCACCGGTATCGCAAACTCACAAAGTTCTCGTCTGCGCTGCCGCTGTTCTTAAAGTAGCTTGCCTGAAGGGTGAAGCTCATTGGCGGTGTCATACGCCATTCAATGCCTGCATCAAAAACTGTTCGGGTAAAATCTCCCACTGTTGGTCCTACTGTTGCCATCACGACCAGAGACTCGTCGAGAATGCGGTATCTGGCGTGAAAACTCAGCATGGTGTAATTATAGGAACGGGAAGAATTCGTAGTGGTACCAGGAAGATTGTTCAGATTCACGGAGGTAGAGACCTCCGTTTGCAGCGGGAGTGCAAACTGCGACGTGAGCCCCAATCCGACAACGTAATTCTTAATAGTCTGTTTGCGGTAAGTGTCGTCCTGTCGGACAGAAGATGAGAAGCTCAGGAAGGCCGTATGACGTGCGCCGAACTCAAAGTCATATGCTGACTGGAAGTACACACGGTTGGTCACATCATTCACAGATGCCAAGCTATCTCCGGGGAGCCCATTGTCGTTGTCATAACGGGAATATCCGACTGTGATACCGGGAAAGTCTGCTATCACATTGAAGCTGAGTGCCGCATTGAGCGAGGTGTAAGTGGTGGTAGCGCTCTGCGTGCTGGCGGTATTGTCCTCCAATCGCTCGTAGCCTAGTGTTGCGAAGATCTTGTTCCGCAAGAGACGAATCCTGTCGACGATGTTAATGCCCTGAATATCTGTCCGCAGGTATGTCTGCCCAAACGAATTGAAATCATTTCCTCGAAACAGATAAGTGAACTTCACTGCATTATCTAAGTAATTCAGTGCGAGGCTTCCCTGCCCTGCCAAGGTGGCCAACTTCTTAAAGGAAAGCGGCCGGAGGTTCTCGTTAAACGTGATCAGGGACTGAAGTATGTTCCGCGCGGTCTTGATTGCATCACGGTCATTGGGATACACAGAGTCGATGTAGGCATCTGTGAACGAGCCGCTGGAGATGTCGCTATTGAATGCACTCATGGCAACTTGCCAAGCGATCTCTGTCCGGCCATTATCCAGCCGTGCAAGGAAATCTGTGCCGAGAACGATATTCTCCTGTGGGCGTATTCCGTAACGGATTGATCCAAGATCATCTTTGCCGTTCAGCCAGGTAAATCCAAGCTGCCATGTCTCGCCGGAGCCAATACTCGGGCGAATGGCGAACAGCGTCCGTTCATATGTTCCGTAGGAAAACTTCCCCCATGTTTGCGCATTGATTTGGGCGTATGCAGCGTGTGGGTCCTGCATTTGCTGGAAAAGCAAGCTGTCGAGGGGAAATCGTTGGAGTTCAACTCCCTCGATTGCCCGGGTGACAGATCCGTAGGCGAGGTCGAGGTTAAATGCTCCAAGGTGCAGTGATGACGTGATTCCCCTGACGCGCTTGCCGCTCAAGATTAGGTCGGGAAACTCAGGATAGGCGTCGCCTAACCCAACCCTTAACCAAGGAACTTCCGCGCCCACAAAATACCGGTTCTGTGGTTGCCGATAGGATTTCTCATCTGAAGTGATAAAGAGGTTCGAACGTAGGCGAAAGTCGCCCGTTGTTCCACGGAAGCTAATGCCGGCACGATTATACCACTCACCAGATATCCCAGTATCCTCATGGCGGGATTCGATCTGCAGCGAAGCATCGTACCGAAGAGCATCTGTCCGAGGTTCGCCATAGAGAGCAATTGGCTCACCTTGAATTGTGAAGGTGACAGAAGAAGAACTACGCATTTTACCGCTCCGGTCAAACAGGAGCACGGTTGCGACGTGCCGCCCCGGTGCGAGCGCAATATCCATGTTGGCGGGATTGAAAGCGATGATATCCCCAACGAAAAGCGCCTTGGAAGTAACATCTGCCCCGTCTAACATGAGCTGTGTGGCTTCTCGTGCCAGTGAACTGTCGGTCCGGAGAAGGGAGACGGAGATCAATACCTCGTCCTCTGACAATACACTCATTGGATCCGGGCTAAGGAAGACCGCCTCTCCACTTTCGGGAGCAAGTTCGCGCACCTGTATTCGTTTGGTGTTCTGAGGAGGAGAGGTCAGCGGGTTTGGGGAATCGCTGAACGGATAGACCTCAAAGGTTCCTGAGCGATCACGTACAACAAGGTAGTATTCGAGAAAAGGAGGCGTGACCGCGGTTCCCGGAATGACTGCGCTGGCCCGGTCGCCAATGATATCCATGTCGATCCGCCGATACTGACTTTCACCAAATGGCCTATACAGGAGGATGAGGCCGTCGATGGTGGGTGCTTGCTGGAGTTCGACAAGAATAGTGAGCGCCGTTCCCGCAGTTCCTTCCTCAGGTGAAACGGCGGCGACTCGCGTGGGTACCTGTGCGGTGGTGAAGGAGGTGAATAGGGCCAATGCAACGGCCGTTGACAAAATGCGAATTCCGCTCGTCATCAAGGCAAATCGATGAATCGTCCTACTCTTTCATATCGATAATGAGATCTCGCGTTTCGCCCTTGCGATTCTTAAGTTGAAGTCTGAGATGACGCTCCTCCTCGCTGAGTCTGGAAGCACTTCTGGCAGCGTCTCTTTCCTGCTCACTTGCAAGTCGTACAGCCACACGGCCATTCACTTGTGAAAGGGCCGTGTATCCTTCCGGGACGTCCACAGAGATCATGGATACAAGGTTTGTGATTCTTCCGAGCCCAGTGAGAATCGTGAAGACATCTCCCGAATCGGTGAGCGCAAAGACTCCCTCGGTTCCACGGATGGATGCAACGGAAGTGGGTGACGTGAAGCGGAACTCCTCTCCGGCCCGTTGCTTCTGAATCCTGAAACCTATGATGCCATCGTTGATCTTAGCTCCCTTTTGGAACACACCTCGATCGGAGATCCCGGTTAGAGTAACCAGAGACTTTTCCTGTATCCGGAGCAGGCTGTTGTCCTTGAATTTCACGACGGCGAATGATTGTTGGCCGGTGCGCACCGCTTCTCCCCCGTCGAGAATGTCTCCACGCCGCGCTTTGGTCCAGTCTCTCGATGAAGGGCGGCGGCTAACATCCATAATGACCTTGCTCACAAGGCCTATTGCCTTTTCCCCCTCCGTCTGCGCAGATGCGGGGGGCGTCAGGACGAAGGTACCTGCAATCATGATTGCCGAAAGACCGTGAAGAATTTCCTTCATAGCAGCTCTCAGAATGGCTGGTCACTCAACTCGAACCGCACGCACGATATCAGGATTCTCCTGGAAACGATTGACCAGCGCGCGAAGCTGTTCTAGGGTAATGGACGAACCGTTGAGTGTCAGCTGGCCGGAAGCTGAGTACTCGCTGCTCCGGATCTGATCAAAGATCGATTTGTATTTGGGACCGAGTGCTCTTTCTAGGATGTCCAGAATAGACTCTGCGGGAGGAGGCCCGGGAATAGCAACAGTGAAGGACCGCAACTGGCTATGGACTGTTTGGACTGTTCCCCCAGCGCTCTGAATTAATCCTTCAACAAACCAGACGTAGGACTTTCCTGGTTGAAGAACTCTTGCGCCTGACGATGGGTACGAAAAGGATGTTCCCGGCACCTCTTTCACCAACTGTGCTACACCGCTGGCGGCATCTTCAAGGCTGCTCTGCTCTGGGAGGCGTTCGTAGACGGAAATGCGTGACTGTGGGCCATCGTATATCCATTGAAAAAGTGGATACTGCCCAACACCAGTGTCCCCGTCTGGAGGAAACAGGAGTTCAACGGTCGAGGGATTCGAAATTACAAACACGATCTTGCCGTGGGCTAGCTCAGTCCCAGGGAAGCCGCTCAGGTTTTGGTAGACTGAAATGTTGAGTGTGTAGATTCCGGAGGGAAGTCGGGTACTGGAAAGTGCAATGTCCTTCACTCCTAGCCGGTCGATCTTGATATTATCAAACCTGTACTCCCCTTTGATTCCAGGCTGGCCGAGATCAATGTTTGTAAACACCCGTCTGCCTTTGAGTTCAAATGGCAGACTCTTCAATATCATTACGTCTTGCTCGGCCCTTCCGCTAGCAAAACTGAGGTCACCCGTGATTGCGATGACCAAATCTTTCACCGATTCGTCCGGAGGGTCAACGCTAAGTTCAATCGTGAATAGCCACTTTGGAGATGTTGAGCGTGCAAAATCCACATCGCTGATCGTCACCTGGTCCAGCACTGCTGCCGATGTAGTCATCTGGATCTTCTGCGCCGGTACACGGGCGGCGAGCAGAAGAAAGGTGCAGAAAACGGCAAGTGATCTGATCATGTAACCGATCTCCGATCAGAAATGGAGGATATCGTTGTACAGGACGAATGCCATGAAGGCTAGGAGGATGACGAGGCCGGCTTTTTGGATCCCCAACTTTACTTTTACCGGTATCTCTCGACGGAATATTCCCTCAAAAACAAGAAACATCAAATGACCGCCGTCAAGGACCGGAAATGGCAGAATATTGAGGATTGCCAGGCTGATGCTCAGCAATGCCATGAAACCAATAAATGTGAGGAATCCCAGTTCGGCTGTTTGCGTTGCCATCTGCGCAATGCGGATCGGGCCACCAACCGATTGGGAGAACGATGTTTTCCCCCTAATAAGTTGAGCGATCTGTTGAATGAAGAGCCCACTAGCTCTGTACGTGTCTTTGACTCCCTGTGGCAGCGCTTGGAGCAGGCTATAGTGAATTCTGGTGACGGGGCCCGTGTAGGCAGCTGAATAGGATATACCGATCTTACCATCCTCAGTCGGAACAACTGTTCCCTGCCAGAGCGAGTCCCCGCGCAGCCATTTCACCGCAAGTTCACGCCCGGCGTGTGCGCGAACGATCTCGCGGACCTTATCATCATACTGCAAAGGCGTTCCCGCCATGGACACGAGTGTATCGCCGGGTTTCAGTCCAAGCGTACTGGCCGGTTTGCCTAGTTCCACGGTGGTCACAAGGACTTTCGTGTAAGGGGGAACAATTCCCAGAGGTGCCTGTCCCGGATCAGGGATGGTGCTCCGGGGAATGATGAGTTGTGTTTCCTTTCCGTCCCTTAAGACAGTGAGAATAAGATCAGACCCGGCGGTTTCAATGTACACATCATTGAGGATCTGATCCCAGCTGGTAACCGGTTTGTCATTGATTCGCAGGATTTTGTCCCCGGCGCGGATGCCTCCTTTGGCCGCAGGACTCTCCTCCTGGACATAGGAGATCTCAGTCGTCTCCCGAACAATCCTTCCCTGATGGTAATTGATTGCCCAGAAGATTACGACGGCCAGGATCAGATTCATCGCAACACCCGCACACAGGACGATCATCCGTTGCCAGATTGGCTTCGCACGAAACTCCCAAGGCTCGATCGGACGATCGAGATGTTCGGTATCAAAACTCTCGTCGATCATGCCTGCAATCTTGACATAGCCACCTAGCGGAATCCAGGAAACACAGTAATCTGTGTTCCCGATAGTTTTTCCAAACGCCCTGGGTGGGAACCCAATGGAAAAACGGTCAACCCGCATGCCACACATCTTGGCAGCCAGGAAGTGGCCTAACTCGTGGACGAAAACCAACACGCCGAGCGTGACAACGAAATAGAACAGGGTCTCTAATAATTGCATGGTCTCGGGTATTTACTGTGCGTGAACAGCGGCGCTGTGCCGGACAAACTCCCGTGCTTCTCGGTCTGCATCAATGAGATCGTCAAGGCTGACGTGAAAACCCGGTGTGTGTGCCGCGAGTGCGTCCTCAATAATAGTGGGTATGGCGGCAAATGAGAGACGCTCGTCGAGAAAAAGATCAACCGCTACCTCGTTGGCAGCGTTTAGAACCGCCGGGGCTGTGCCTCCGGTTTCTAGTGCCTGGAATGCCAGGGCAAGGCAGCGGAATTTTCCCAGGTCAGGCTCGAAGAACGTCATTTGTCCCAATGCAGGGAAATCCATCCGTGGAAAAGGAGCGGCAGGCCGCTCGGGATAGGTAAGGGCGTACTGGATGGGGATCTTCATATCAGGTGCGCAAAGTTGAGCCTTGATGGAACCGTCCACGAATTCCACCATGGAATGAATGATGGATTGCGGATGGATAAGCACCTCGATCTTCTCTCTCGGAATCCCGAATAGCCAGTGTGCCTCAATTACCTCTAGACCCTTGTTCATCAACGTGGCAGAATCAACGGTGATCTTGTTACCCATCTTCCAGGTAGGATGGTTGAGGGCTTGTGCGCGCGTAATGGATCCGAAACGGGCAGAATCGAGGTGAAGGAAAGGCCCGCCCGATGCTGTTAGGAGTAAACGAGACACGGAGGAAAGATCTTCTCCCTGCAAACACTGGAGAATTGCGCTGTGCTCGCTGTCGACAGGCACGAACCTTACGCCATATTGCCGCACCTTTTCCATGATGATCTCACCGCCAACAACGAGAGTTTCTTTATTTGCAAGCGCAATGTCCTTTCCTGCCTCGATTGCTCGAAGAGTTGGCTTCAACCCAGCAAATCCAACAAGTGAACTGAAAACAACATCCACATCGGCACGGCCGACAATCTCCTCAAGTCCCTCGGCTCCGACAAGAACTTCTGTGGCCCTGCCCATGTACGTACGGAGGCGAGAAGCGTCAGATTCTCTCGAGAGTACCACACCACGAGGGTGAAACATCTCGATCTGCTGCCTCAAGAGCTCAATATTTCGGTTTGCGGTGAGATAGGTTACGCGAAACCGATCAGAAAGTCGACGGACTACTTCGAGCGTGCTTCGTCCAATGGAACCTGTTGATCCCAGGATTGCTATGTTACGCGTTCTTGTGATCATGATTTCTCCAGGAGATCAAGATACACAAAGAGTGCCAGCAGCGCAAGGAGATGGAATCCGTCCTACAAATTGCTATATTTCGTCGATGAAATCAGCGATCACACGGCAGTTACGCGCAGCGATGATAGTGGGGCTGCTTGCTGCTGCCATCGGAACGGCAGGTTCACAAACCCAAGATGCGGCGACGAGATTTCGTCTTGCACAAGGGTTTGAGCAGTCCGGTGAGTACGAACGAGCTGCTCAGCTGTACCAGGAGTTGTATCGGAAAGACCCTGGCAACATCGTATTGCTCGATGGTCTGCAGCGGATGCTGGTGCAGCTCAAACGATACGATGAAGCGATTGCCCTCCTACGCGACAGGCTCGCACAAAATCCTACCGACTTGAATTTGCGCGCTTCGCTTGCCGGTGTCTACCAGCGTGGAGGAATGGAGCAGCAGGCGCGTGAGGAGTGGGATCGGGCCATTACTCTTGATCGCACAAACCCCAATCATTATCGGGTCGTCGCCAGTAGCATGATTGAACACCGTCTGCTGGAAAAGGCGGCTGAAGTCTACCGGCGTGGACGCAAAGCAGTAAACGACCCCACACTCTTCGCGCTCGAGCTTGCCCAGCTTGAAGTGGTGATGATGGACTATACAGGCGCTTCCACAGAACTCATTGGTTGGCTTCGAAAGAATCCTTCTCAACTCTCATTTGTGCAGAGCCGGCTTGCGTCATTCGTTGCGAAGCCAGATGGCAGGCAAGCTGCTGTATCTGTAGTCAGGCAGGCGATTCGGAACGAGGATGAGGTGCGGCTCCACGAACTCTTGGGGTGGCTGTATCTAGAAGGGAGAGAATTTGACGAGGCTTTTGGTGAATACCGGGCGATTGATGGGCTAACGCGTGCACAAGGTAGCGCCCTTCTGCAATTTGCGGACCGCACATTTAAGGAGCAGGCATTTGAAATTGCGGCGCGGGCATACCAGGAGGCTATCCGCGTTCCACTTTCTTCTGATAAGATGCGAATGGCGCGCTATGGATATGCAAATGCGCTGAGGGAATTAGCCTCGCGCTCCGATACACTTCGCCGACCGATGGAGGTCACCGCTCGAGATGAGCCCGGCGCACGATCCCGGTATAGCGGTGCACTTGTAGCATATCAGGGCATCATTCGGGATTTCCCAAAGACTGAATATAGCGCAAAAGCATATTACCAGATCGGGACAATACAGTTTCAGAACCTGTTCGACCTTGATGGGGCTCTTGACTCATTCAATAAGGTAGTGGATGAAGCGGGCAGCATACGTATCATTCGCTACGATGTGGCATTGAAGAAAGGAGGGATTTACCTAGCAAAAGGGGATACGACGCATGCCCGGGAACAGTATGCCTCCGTTGAGCGAGCTGCCGATGCTACACCTGATCAGAATGACGAAGCGGTGTTTCATCTGGCAGAACTGGACTTCTTCGCTGGGAGGTCTGACGATGCGATTGCGAAGCTTGATAGCATCACAGTGAATCCAAAGGCAGATTTTGCCAATGACGCGCTACAACTGCAGGCGTTTCTTCGAGAGAATTCAGCGATGGCCCGTACGGCACTTGTCCGCTATGGCCAGGCGGAATTGTTTGCGCGCCAGCGACAAAACACCGAAGCAATTGCATTGTTCCAGGATATCGTCCGGCAATACCCCGCCTCCCTCCTGGTGGATGATGCCTTAATGCGCAGTGCTACGTTGCAGGTTGAGGCAGGGCTGTATGCCGAGGCCGTCGCAACGTACAAGCGACTGCTGACGGAATTCAAGGAGACCAGCATTGCATTGGACCGCGCACAATTTGGCTTGGCTGAAACGTACGAATTTGGGTTGCGAGACAAAACCAAAGCAATTGCGGAATATGAAAGACTCTTGGCTGACCACCCTCGATCCGTGTTCACAGAATTAGCGCGAAAACGGATCCGGAGACTGAGGGGAGATCCTTTGTGAGACGGATAGTGTGTATGATAATGTTCGTGGCTTTTCTGTCGGGGACCGCTGTCACGCAGACAAAATTACTGATTCCAATGGACCTACAGCAAACCGATCATCTGAAATCGTATGGGATTGCATATTGGGTACTGATGAAGGGTCTGTCTGTCGACTGGCTGCTGAATTACCGTGGCGGCTCATTTATGACGGACTACTCAGAACTGATTGCTGCGGAGTGCCGTGTTCGTGGCGTCTTGTGCATCTCCCTTGGGGCTGCGGAAGCGTCAGCCATCTACGCTGAGGTTCAGCGTGAGGATAACAATATGGATGTCGTGCGGCTGGACAAAGCTCCACGTGTTGCTGTCTATGTGCCACCGGGCTTCCAACCATGGGATGATGCTGTAACGTTGGCGCTGGAGTATGCGGAGATCAAGTACGATAAACTCTGGGACGAAGAGGTGCTGCAAGGAAAGCTGCAGGAGTATGACTGGCTGCACCTCCACCATGAGGATTTCACCGGCCAATATGGGAAATTCTATGCGTCATTTGCCGGTGCGGCATGGTATCAGGAACAACAGGCGTTGCTCGAGCGCGAAGCGAAGCGGCTGAACTTCCGAAAGGTGTCCGAGCTGAAGAAGGCTGTTGCCAGAGCTATTAAGGACTACATCGGCGGCGGCGGGTTCATGTTTGCGATGTGTTCGGCAACAGATACGTATGACATCGCACTGGCGGCAGAGAACGTCGATATTTGTGACGTGATGTACGACGGTGATCCTCCTGATCCCGATGCACAGAAGAAGCTGGATTTCTCGAAGACGCTTGCGTTTACCGACTTTACACTCGAGCCGAACCCGCTTCGTTATGAATACTCCGATATTGATCAGCCCCCGAGCGACATGCTTGGATTGCAGAATCCTGAGACCGATTACTTCACTCTGTTTGAGTTCTCGGCGAAATTTGACCCCGTTCCAACTATGTTGACGCAAGACCACGTAGGAGTCATCAAAGCATTCCTGGGTCAAACTACGCGGTTCAAGAAAAGTCTCATCAAACGAACTGTGACAATCCTTGCGGAGAAACAAGGGGCAGACCAAGTGCAGTATCTGCACGGGAATTTCGGGAGAGGAACCTTCACATTCTATGGAGGCCATGATCCTGAGGATTACCAGCACGCGGTTGGCGACCCGCCTACGGATCTTTCCCTGCACAAGAATTCACCGGGCTATCGCCTGATTCTCAACAACATACTCTTCCCTGCTGCGAAGAAGAAACAGCAGAAGACATGATGTCTTACAAGCAGAGAGGATAGACATGAAACGAATCATGTTAGTCGGCGCACTGGCGATGGCTATGGCTGTCGCCGCCCCCGCACAAGTGTCACTCGGGTGGGGTGTCCATGGAAATGCTGCGCAGTTGGGTGTGAAGGAAAATCTAAGCAGTGTCTATGGATGGGGCTACGGGGGAGGCGCACATCTGGATGTCAACCTGATGATGATTAGCCTCCGATTCTGCGGGGACTATACTACTTTCGCTCCGGATCAGGATAAGTACCGAAACGAAGTTGCCAAGGTACTTGGAAATGCGGCGACCGGGTATTCCATCGAAGGCGGTAACGTGAAGATTCTGTCAGCCAACGCAAACCTGAAGTGGGCGTTGCTTCCTCTTCCGATAGTCTCTCCATATCTTACTGGCGGGATCGGGCTGGCGCGGATGAGTACCGGTGACCTGACAGTGAAGTATCAGGGTGCCTCGGTGGGTGGCTTTCCTGAGGCGCCGACAGA
>Ga0153916_10000800_pt1 | contig 21788 bp, 23 predicted proteins | sample Opewatmetagenome_FD_109642 | JGI IMG/M metagenome (GOLD analysis project Ga0153916, IMG submission 109642) | Freshwater wetland microbial communities from Ohio, USA - Open water 3 Core 3 Depth 4 metaG | ecosystem: Environmental > Aquatic > Freshwater > Wetlands | place: USA: Ohio, Lake Erie...
AAGTTGATTATAGGAGTACTGAAAACGCATATAATCTAAACCAATGAGTTATAATCCTTTAAATAAGAATACCTACTACTACATCGACGAGTATGGGCTGATGTTGGTCAATTACCCAGAGGACGCCACTTATTGTTATATGGGTAAATACGGAATGATGCTGGTCAATCACCCAGAAGATTCCGGGAAAAGAGACGCCATTGGTCGTACCGTAATGGCTGCAATAGCCTACGAAGAGGAAGATTTGTTAAGGGCAATTATGTTCTTTTGTGTATATCCAGATTTTCCAGCCTTTAAAATTTTTCGTCATCCAGATATGAAGGAAAATGATCTCAGCCGGGATCATCTCACCTATTTACTCATTGGTTTAAAATATTTCCAGCAGCAGGGATGGTTGCGACATTTTGCTGAAAGACATCCATGGAGAATTAGTGATAAGTATTCATTCACCCCGGATATGTGGTTTTGGATGAAAGGAATTGCCGGATCAGAATTGGCTCTCTGGGCTTTCTATCGGGTAGAGATATTCTGGATGAGGATGGTAAGTCTATGGAATCGGACTATACGTCAGATCGCGGGATTTCCTGCCGAATATGATCAGGTAACCTACGACGCTAATAAGATAAATGATAATCTTCGACCAATACACAGAGTCCTCCGTAAAATATTATATCCAGCTTATGCTCTTGAAATATTAGGCTGGCAGTTATATGTCCTTCGGGACTCCAGATCAAAGAAAAGACTCCAGAAGGTTTGCTTAAAGATAACTGGAAGGTATAATTATTTGGTCAGGATGCTCTTCGGGGATCATAGTGTAACTCTCGGTGAGGTCAATAACTACAAGCATATGACTGCGTGGCGATGGGGGGTAAACTTGGACAGAACAAATGATCGGGACACCTATATTATCACAGAGCCATCTTGGATCGTAGATAACGCCTTAGAAACCGATATACTCAGGAAGGTCTATCTGGAACAGACTTTCAGAGAAGAATCATGTCAAATTCTCACAGAGAAAATATTAAGAAGCGGTGAAAATAAGAATTCATTACGAAATTGATGTAACGGAATTTACGCAAAAGTGTAAGTTGGGAGTTTACGCAATACTACGCAGGGCGATCAGACCATTTAAGATAGCCTGTGTTGTCTTTATGTTTATCTTTTTGGTCGGCGTTGGTCACTGGGTGTGGCTGGAAAGATCACAACCAAGGCAGAAATATGCCGTTCTGATCTCAGCCGGGGAAACATTTAAGGATGAGACCTTAACTCATTCTGAGTATTGGAATGATCTCCTGATGATCTATAAGTCTTTGATTGATCAAGGATATACCCATGAGAATATCTATGTATTCTACGGTGAGGGAAAAGGCACAGACTTTGAATCTAAGTACGACTATTATAATGCCAGCACATACTTCGGTATTCCTTCCATTATTGACTATTCAAATCACAGGGAAGATATCTACAGAGGCTTCGAGGAACTAAATTACAAGGTGACAAAGAGGGATAAGTTGATCATCCGCTGGGTCATTGGACATGGCGGAGTTTCTTACATGGTATCCAATGGATATGATAAATATGAAGTCTATCTTGAGAGATGGGATTCTACCCGTACAAACATGGCTTTAGCTACAGTACCAAAAGATACTATTATACAACTCATAAATAGCATTAAAGATTACAAACAGAGGGAAATATATTGGTTGACCTGCTTTTCCGGATCAATGGTAATGGGCATACAACCCAGCGATTTTCGTACGACGATCATCACATCAGGTGAATGGGATGAGTATTCCATGTCATCCTGCCCGGAAGGTTCGTATTATCCTTTATATGGCTGCAACGGCTATGTATCAGGTGATTTCAACTGGGAGATGTATGGCATTTATCACAAATATTACTTCAATGAGACACCATATGTACCATACAATGAACATCTTAAATACCCTATCACACCATACAAGATTTACCGGGAATTATTGAACTCAGAGACTATGCACTCAACCGTTCAGATCGGGGGAAAAAGCCCCACTGTATTATATATAAAATTCATTAAAAGATTAAAAGCTGGATTAAAATGGCTAAGGACTGAATTGAAGATTATCTGGGAGACATAGACGTATGGTTTTCTATAGTATATATACTATAGAAAACAACCCAAAATAAGGAGGACTAAATCATAAAACCACTTGCATTAGATAAATATTTTTTATGGAGGCATATCGGCGGAGGTATAACATTTTATCCCTATCAGATAGCATTTGGTATATCTCTACGATACTGGAGGGATGTTTTTACGCCAAGTATCAGAATACATTTTTTATGCTTTAAGGTTTGGTTATATTTTGTGACAAAAATAAAATGAACTGGAAGAAATATTTAATATATCATCTTCGCTGGCAGAGTGGATTCCTGCTTAACTGGATCATCTTCTATATCTGCATAGACAGGTTTAAACTGGCTATATGGATATCAGTTATCATTTTTCAGTTCTGTGGGGCTGTCTGTTATTGGTATATCGACAAATACATTTTTAGTAAAGGAAGAATATGATCAAAAACGGAGTTTATAAGCCAAAGGGTGTGATCCATCGTGTCTGTACAAAGTGTGCAAAGGATAAGCCCTTGTCAGAATTTGATAAGATAAATATTGATAATAGACATTCTCACATCAGTCTTATTTGTAAGACCTGCGTAGCTCTTTATAATAGGCTTGAAATACCGATAGCTCCAGAATTAAAAGATGATATTCGTGACAATTTTTTGCCTAATACATTTTAGAAATGGGTGACTCAATGAAGGAAACCTTAAAGGAATTCAGAAAACAGATGAAGCAAATTGATGACACTAAAAAAGAAGAAGGAGACAAACAGGAATCAGGAGTTGTTCAATGGCTACCCACCGGGAAGAAATATATTCCTTGCGGGATGACTGTGTCAAAATTACCTGCCGGAATTTATTCCCTCAGGTATGATCGTTCCGTAAATCAATATCTCCTACAGGAGGACGATTTACATCTTGACGACCTCCTTATTCTCCCGGATATGGTTACGGAAAAAGTCCTTAAAGATATACGTTCATTCTGGTCTCTTCAGGAATCCTATGAGAAACTTAATTGTGTTTATAAGAGAGGTATTCTTCTTTATGGCGAACCGGGATGTGGAAAAACGAGCATTATCATGCTATTAGCCAAAGAATTAATTGATAATGACGGTATAGTCATTAATATTCTTAACATGGATAACGTGGATGAGTTAAAGGAGACCTTGAATACCTTAAGGAAAATAGAGCCAGATCGAAGATTAATTGTAATTATTGAGGATATTGACAATTTTATGGGAGATAGAGATGGCACCCTTACAGAACTACTCAACTTATTGGATGGCGGGCTTCAATTACCTAATATTGTAATTCTTGCAACTACCAACTTCCCGGAGAGGTTACAGAAGAGAATTTCTCACAGACCCTCTCGATTTGATAGGAGATACGAGGTAGGTTTACCTTCTGCTACTGCAAGGAAATATTACATCCAAAAGAAACTGTCCGATGAAGATTTCAAAAAGATCAGTCTGGGGGAGTTAATAAAAAGGACTGCGGGATTTACTATAGATCATCTTAAAGAACTCCTTCTCTCTGTATTTGTATTGGGATATGATTTTGAGGAAGCATACAAAGAAATCAAAGGGATGATGGGAAATGAACTACTTAAGAATACAAATACTCAAAAAGGTGCTGGTTTTAATCAGTCCCGCGAAGACGATGATGATGAATGAACTTCGAAAATGTTAATATACTCACATGGGTAATTCTATTCTTTGCCTACCTGATATTTGATATTCTATACACCAAGTATATTCTATCTATATCCAAACTCAGAGCTGTCACGGCAGCCTCCCTGAGCGTCCTGATGTATATTTCTACAGCCTATGGCACCATTAAATATCTTGAAAACCTCTGGAACCTTGTTCCGATCTTAATTGCTTCGTGGCTGGGAACCTTTCTTATTCTGAGATATGAAATACGATTAAAGAAGCGGAACAAGAAAAAGAAATGACCCATGTTAAATCTTTATTAATAGATTTTATCCACTCTATTGTTTTTTTGTGGAACTTTGCACGGAAAAGAAAGAATATAAAAACAGAATGAAATGAGAACAATAAAATTTAGAGCATGGGATAAAGAAAGAATTAGAATGCTCACAGGCAATAATGGTCTTTATATGTATTTATGTTGTGGGGTAATAGGTTGGAATTTTGGATATGATTATAATGATATTGGTTCTTATGATAAACAAGATAGGTTTATATTAATGCAATTCACTGGACTTCTGGATAAAAATGGCAAAGAGATTTATGAGGGGGATATAATTGATTTATTTCAATTCTATAGACCGCACAATTTTAAAAGATACCAATCAATAATATTTATAAATGGTGCTTTTATTGCAGAAAAATCAAGTTTTGGATGGGAGGGAGAAAATTTAATTGATCCAACGGCTTGTTCTGTTATCGGCAATATCTATGAAAATCCCGAATTACTATAAAAACAGAATGTATGAACACAAATGAAAAAATAGCCAAATGGCTTGGACTTCAAGAAAAATATATTACAAATTTTGGAATTCAATGGGTTATTAATCTGGAAGATTCAGTACCAATTAATCTTGATTTTCTCCACGACCGCAATCAGCAAGGATGGATAATAGATGAATTAATAAAAAGGGGATGGAGAATAAAAATATATATATGTGAGCAGACGTGCGAAGTAAAGATATGGCATAATGATGATCAAATTGAGGTAATAGGAGATAACGAAGATTTAGACCTCGCATTTATCTCAGCAGTTGAACAACTAATTAATCAGGAGGAAACAAAATGATACCACTTAAAATCAAAAAAGACTCAGCGTTTTATATCAGCCCTTGGAATGCCTTGTCGTTTTTCAGAGACGAAAAAGATAAGAATAAAATATATACTTATCTGCCAAATGATTTTATTGATAACAATTTTGAAGAATTAAGCGAGGAAGAAACACCATGAACACAAATGAAAAAATAGCAAAATGGTTGGGAATAAATTATCCACTAAAAGACCATGTTTGGGTAGATGGAGCTGATTACATACTTGATTTTCTCCATGACCGTAACCAGCAACGGTGGATGATAGATGAAATCATAAAGAGAGGTTATGGAATTGAGATAGTATATCTTTTAACCTCTAAAGAGTGGAATATTGCAATATATGATTGCCACATGGAGGACGTTGTTGGAATATATAAAAAAGATTTAGATTCTGCTCTTTTCGAAGCTGTAGAACAATTAATTGATAAAACTAAATGATCCCAGCTCGAATAACTAAAAAATAAGAAAATGAAAATAACAAAAATGAGCCCAATGCAATCTAATACATTTAACAAAGTGTGTAAGTTGCAAACAGATAACTTCAGCACAAGAGATTATTGGATACTAACAGATGGTAGTAATGTTAATGTTTGTAAGCAAAGAAACGGACAACCGGCAATAGTAAGCATGACAATTCCAATATATCATTTTAATAAATTAATTGAATGGTATATTAAAGAACAAGAATTATGATTCCAACTCGAATAATCAGTATAGATGACAAGGTGATGGTGAAGTACGGAGAAACCATTGCCGAAGTGGAGAATATAGGAAATCTACTTCAAGGTGAAAATATTTATAAGTGGGTAGACTTGCCAAATTCTGATGAGATAAATATATTATCACTTAATCAACAAGTCTTCATTGAACCAACAACAGAAGGAAAATGCAAAATTGTGAAGATATGAAACGAATAATATTAATTAAATGGTTTATGGATTACTATAAAATAGGAAGGGAATATGGATTATGTAGAATTGAAGCCATAAAAACAGCATTAAAAATGACCTCAGGTGACATAAAATATAAAAAATGGATAGATTAATTAATCCTCAATCTAAATAAACACAGATGAATAAAAATATATTACCAAAGTCCATGTGTCTTATATTGGTTATCGTAGCAACCTGCTTAATCGTCGGACTCTGTAAGGATGAGCCTATAAAAAAAGAATCCGCCCCGATCTATGAGGACAGGATCGAGTTGTCTTCCGGAGAGGCTTCTAAGGTGGAAAGTATGGTTAGTGTCGGGATAATTTCTTTCTATGCGGAGACCAATCTGGTTTACTGTGATGAGGACTATTGGTTCCAGTTGACCCGGAAGGAGAGGATGGATATAACTATTCTGCTTGGGAAATTCATAACTAACAGGCTGGATGGGTCAATCTATTGGGTGAATATATATGGGATGTATACGAAGAAAAAGCTGGCAGTCTGGTCTCAATCCGCAGGATATAAGGAATACCCATTCTATGATCAGCAAGGAAGACCGTCAAAATTAGAATCTTTTATGTTAAGTTCTCCATTTGTTGTAAATTTGCTTTATGTTAAACTCCCCGATCAAAAAACTCAAATAAAGTGAACAACGCTGGGTTTTGTAGTAAGAACTGGCATATTATTTTCATCGTTATAATAACGCTTATCGTTTTTTCATTTCTAATTTCTTTCGGATGTGAAAAGGAACAAGTCGAAGAACCCTGTTATGTATGTGTGACGGGTATAAGGTGGAAGCCCAACAACCCCAACCCCACCAATGTGACTGTATCGACAACCAAGTATAAGAAATTTTGTGATAATTATGATTCACTTAACTTATATAAGATACAAAATACAGGTACAACACAGGAGTTACATATGATAAATGATAACTGGACTCCTATGTCGACGAAGGAAATGTATACGGCTTGCGGACTGGAATCAGGGGTTGAAGGATTAAAAGAGGAAGTAGACGCATATTTTTTCGACCTCCCATAATGTAAAATCAGGATATTCCCTCATTAGCAGTAAAATATCGAAGAATGATGCTTATTGCAAAAAATTACCTTCATGGCGGTAATTTTGTTTCCGTTTTGCATCATTTTTAGTGCATAATGGAAATAAAAAGAAAGGGACACCAATGAATTGATGCCCCTTTTACCCCTAAAACAAGCCATGAAACAGATAATGATTATCTCAATTTAGTCTGAAATCTTCCATCGTAAATAAGTTCAAAGTGAGTGATGAATGAATCTTCATCACATAATCCTCCAGCAACGATAATGAAATATCTACAGGTCATTGTGGTATGCCTTAACTCAATGTCCAGCATTTCTCCCAGAGGCTTGCGTCCATTTAAGAGGTAATATTCCTGACCATCCAGTGATCCGAACAGGAGAAATCCAAATCCCTTCCCGGCTTTCATGTGGGCGTATCCGCGTAGGAAGGCTGTATCAATTCTTTTAAATCCCGGTTGTAGTTTTATCGGTCTTGTCAGGATATGTACTGGTGGGTAGGTATTTTCTTCCTCTATGAGACTGTATAAGCCATAGTAATTACCTGCTACCCCAGTCTTGTATCCAGAGACATCCGGATAGTTCTGCATGAAACTATTGAAGGATTCACTGATCTTATACCAGAGATTATATTTCAGGCTATAAACGTAGGAATATTTATAGGTCGGATTGGAGATAATTAATTCTTGATTTAATGTATCGTGTGCCATTTTGGCAGATGCCAGATATGTAGTGAAAGGCACCGAAGATATAAAGTCTGTGACTTCATAGTGATTAGGATCATCTATCCAGTTAGTATAATCAAGACAGTCATCCAGCGGGGAGGCTATAGAGCCTTCTATTACCTCGGCAATCTCTCCATCTTCTCTTCCCGTGAGGGCAAATAGTCCTTCCTCTGTGGTGAATACAATACTATTTAGGACAGTTATAATTCCATTTGGATTATTACATACCCGGTTATTCAGGGGGGTAATACTATCAATAAGGATTTCCGGGTCATTAGAAATGTTCAAAGACCAGATTCCATCCGAACAAAAAGCTATCAGGGGATATTGTCCAAATTGTCCCTCTGATATTGGAATTGCGGACGCTCCAAACCCTATCACACTTCGTGATCCCACTCTATAGCTATAAAGAGCGGGCATATTGTATGGATTATTAACTTTTGTCGCCTGAACCCTATTTGAATCTTTTAAGGTGTTTACGATTGCCTGTAAGGTAGTGCCAGTCCAATTTTGTTCCAATGAGGATTCTGCATCTTCTTTCCGATAATAAGAAAGATTGAGGTACGGATGAGAGAGTAATGGGTGGGAAAGTGTTAAGTGATAACTCCCACTGTAATCGGCTATAATTCTAAAGGCTACGGCTCTGGAGTCAGGATATGCAATATATTCTGACGGCATATATCCTCTCTGATTACCATAGGTAGTCCAGAAATCAAATGACTTCCAATCGCTTCTTACTGTTTTTATTCCTTCCGCAGTCTTAAGATCAACCTCGATTGCCATATTATATGGAGTGCCTGAATAATAATCAGGTCTTGGTAAGATGAAAAATTCAGGAGTAAAACCCTTATATAGTTTGGAATTAATATCACCATAGAACGTTCTGTTATTGTAATCGAATATTGCATCAGAACAGATATTATGAAAGTCTCCGGAATTGACTCCCATATTTTTTTCAGTGGCGAGATCATTAAGATTTCCGCTGGCTATATACATCTCAAAATTCTGCGCAAGTTGGTCAAGTGGCATAAAACCGCAACTGTAATAATCCGGGCGACCTTCAATTAAAGATGTATAAGAAAAATTTGTATCAAGTTCCATTTCGTGATAATCTGGTTCTTCTGGTATAGTTTCCGGGCAATCCATATACATTTGACATGGATTAACCATAAAGAATCGGATACCTTTTATTAAATTTTTATAATTGAGTTTTACGATATTGCACAGCGTATTACTCTCCCTGACCTTTATTTTATTTTTATATTTCTTAATTTTTCCAAGGAGCATTTTCCCCATAGGTTCAGGGATATCAAAAAATGCCATTAAACTTTCGCCATGTTCCATAATAATAGGGGTGGAATGATGAACAAATGATCCGTCGTAAAGTTCGTAAGCATAACTAATTATAGAATACCCGGTAAAATACCCATCTTTCATAAGTTCACTATTAAGTGTGAGATACTTTGCGAATGCTGCTGGTTTAGCAACTTCCATATTTTCGGTGTATGTCTCATAGCTCCACTCCTTATACGTAGCAGTATCTTCTGCAATAACTTCGATCCAAGGGATATCCGGTAGTAATGAGCCAATATAAGTATAGTCTTCGTCATTGGTATCAAATTGGGCTGTCTCCAGTTGGTTGTCAGTAATATTATTTATGATTAGAATTGCTCCCTGATTAGAGAATTTTAATGTTTTTACGGCAGCATAATCCTTTATGAGTTGATCATTTTCATAGCCCCCTTCGACGTAAATTCTTGCCCTTACTGTATTCCCGGTTTGATACACATATGTAAAATAATCCGGATTGATCTGATGGTAGAAAATATTCGTGACAGCAACGCTAAAGTTGAATTTCTTTTTCTTTGACCCTATCGGTCTCCATGCTCCATCCTTAAAGCGGGCATTAATAATCTCCTGACAAGCTCCGTCTTTGACGGTATTATTTGGGGCATTTCGCTGAACGCCTTCAAGTTGCAGTATTTTTGATTCCATCTTGTTCTCTTTTTACGATCATTTGTTGGTTGACGATCTGGAAGAATGTCTGCCCGGCAGGCAATACACTCCCTGCTTGTTCTTTAGATAACTCACCATTCGTGGCTTCGAGTAAAAATTTTGTAGCCTTCGTGACATCATCTAATCTCGTTGTGACCGGAAGTAATTGTCTAAGTCGTTGGAGGGCTTCTGCCCTTACATCATATATGTCTTTAGTCCATTGTTCCTTTTTCTCAATAAGTTCGTCTTCCACTTTCTGTATAATTCCCTCCAGCCTTGTAGGTTTATGTACCTCCTCGCCCATAGTCTCTTGCCATTTTTTAAGAGTATCGAATTTTATCTTCAAAGCCTTTGCGGTTTTGTTGATATTATAATCATTCATTTCAAGGAGTTTAAGAGCCTTGACTTTTTCCTCTATGGTATAAAATTTTGATCCCATAATTAAATTTTTTACAAAGGTAAACGGGTTAAATAAGAAGATTAAAGAAATTAACTTCTAATACAGATATATTATCTCTCACTTTTCAAATCATAAAATCTATCTTGCGCCCCTACTTGTGGGTATATATAAAAAATAAAAGAATTGTCCTCTGAAATAAAAAGCTGAAAATCTGATAAACGACGAGCGTACGTAAAGTGAAACAGAATGAAGGGATAGCCTCGGACGGTAAGCGGTCAAACGGGTTCCCGGAGGGTAATTTTTACTTAAAACTTTAAATCAATGGCTATAGGACTATTAACACTTGTATCACTCGCTGCATCCGCATACGGAGCATCTCAGAGTGCAAAACAAAATCGCGCAATTGATGAGCAAATAAAACGGCGTAGGGCTGAACTACAGGCGTGGTTTGATAAAGAATTAGGAACGGGTTATCTGGATACCACTTCAGGGAAGAGTGCCATTAAACTACTACTTGAAAATATGAGGCGACAAAATGAAGGTCTTCAGAATACCGCTGCTATAACCGGAGCTTCCAGTGAAGCCGTAACTGGTCAGAAAGAAAGATTCATGGAAAACTACACAAATGCCATCGCTAAGATGTTGGGATATGATACTGAGAGAAAGGATGCCCTTCGTAGAGATTATATGATGCAAAACGCAGGGGTACAAGACTTGGAACTCCAAAATATGGCAGGTAAATCTCAAAACTGGTCAAATTTTATGACTAACGCTGCTAATCTTGGACAGGCTGCAATCACTTCACAGTCAATGGGAGCCTCCGAGAAGGGTCAGGGTATGACCTTACAAGACCTTTTTGGTGGTAAAAATAAAGCCGTAGGTATGGCTGGAAATCAAAATTGGCTCAATCAGAATATGCTTAATATACGAAATAGTGGTTTAGTGAGAACTAATCGTAACCCCTACATATTAAGTCAGATGCTACCTATGATATATGGAAGATAATGTTAAACTTTTTTTAATAAATCAAAACAATGGATTATACAATTTTAATCACAGCGGGTCTTGCTCTTATAGCAGCCCTATTTGGATTATTCTATGCAAGGGCTAAAGGTAAACTTTCACAGGTTGCCTCTTTAGCCAAAGAAGCCGTCGATGTGCTTCAGAAAGCAACAGATATTCTTGCGGACGATGTAGTTACCAAGGAAGAGATAGAAGCCCTTAAGCAGGAAATTGCAGAAGTAAGGGGTGCTTTTCGTCTTTTATTTCCCAAAAAGGAACAGGCTTAGTTAATACACCATAGGACTTAGTTCCTATGGTTTTTAATATTTAAAATCATGGCACAATTCTTAGATATTTTGATATCAGGCGGAGATCAAACAACCGCCTCAACTCCGATATCTGAAAATCAGATCGGGGTACAAATCAATTATCATGGTCTTGATAGTGGAGTTGATATTATACCTCTACAGTCAATTGATAATGTTAATTGGGTAGGATTTCCGGATGAAAAAGACGCAGGCGTAGTCTGGCATATCGGTTATGCTCCCAGTACGAGAGCATTGGGAAGTAGGATTGAAACCCTGAATGGCGTAAGATGTAAATATCTCAAACTCAATCTTCGTGTACGCAAGGCGACCACAGGAGAAATCGACCTAATGGAAACCTATTAAGAAATTTATGTTTAATAATCATTAATAATTTAATACAATGTTAATTCTAACAGAAAACGACAAGATTCAAGTTGTACTTGCCGGGGCAATAACCGCGAATCAATTGCAGTGTGTGGCTTGCTTTGAAAATGTCGAAGGCGAAAATAATGTACTGGGAAATTCTGTTGTCAATACCAATAGTACCACAGTCGTTGATCTTATAGGAAAACCAGCGAATGACGTATATAGGGTAATCGACTTCATATCCGTTTATAACACCGACACTGCCAGTGCAACCGTCACTATTAGCTTTAATGCAAATAGCGTAAGTAAAACCTTGTTTAAGGTTGCTCTTGCCGCTGGTGATGTAATACAATATACAGCCGGAGGTGGGTTCTGTGTAATCAACGCTAACGGTGGAATTAGAAGCGTAGGTTTATAATTTGAATTTTAAATATATCGGAGGTTACGGTTATGTGGAATAAACGAGGGTTTAGTCATATATTAGCCAAATCCAGTCGACCAATAAGGGTATTTGGTTCCATCCCTACAAACTTATGGTATGGAATTGAATTTGATGTCACTGCAACTCCTTCTGCCGTTACCAGAATTGCTGAAAATAATAAATTAATAATTCATAAAGCATTCAATGGTTTACCCATTCAAAATTTAATAAAGGGATGTATTTTAAATAATGATGGAACTGTTAATTATTATCTTGATCCTGATGATTGGTCTAAAAAGGCAGGCGGGGGTAATTCTAATCTTGATGGTACGGATGGATATGTAATGGTGGAAATACCGGGCTATTATCAGAAATTTGAAACAGATGGTAATACAAGAAGGGTTAAAATATGCTTAATTGAACAATCTGGATTTACCTATGTAAAAAAATGTTATGTTTCTGCATATAGGGCAGTTTATAATAGATCAACATTAAAAATGGGGTCTTTAAAAAATACCTCAGCAGATTGGCGTGGTGGTGACAATACTTCTGCATGGGATGGCACATATAGAACTCTTTGCGGTAAACCAGTTACAAATTTAAAAAGAAGTGTATTTAGATCAGGTGCTGAATTAAATAATAAAGGTTGGTCATTAATACCCTATAATTTCCATAAAAATCTTTATTGGTTATATGTGATTGAATATGCAAATCGAGATGCTCAGTTAGCTGTTAATGGTGAATTAACAACGGAGGGATATAGGCAGGGGGGCATCGGACTTGGCGTTTCAACTCTTAATGCCACTGATTGGACAACATATAATAATACAAACCCAGTTATTCCATGTGGTACTTCAGATTCATTAGCAAATGCAAGTGGTGAAGTTGAATATGAAATACCGAGTTTTCCGGGTGAAACCGGGCACGTGGTTATTTGCAGGTATAGAGGAATTGAACAACCATTTGGTGAATTAATGGTTATGTTAGACGGAATTAATATTAACCATGTAGCAAGTACATCAACGGTTGCTTACATAGTAGATGATTATACAAAATTTGCAGTTTCCGACGGAACCTCAAATAATTCTCGTGGCAATTTTGATATTTATGTAGGTGGTTCTCTTGATGGATTTATAAAGAAAATTCATCTTGGTGATCTTGGAGATATTTTACCAAGCGAGGTAATTACAGGAGATCATCACACCGAATATCATTCCGATACTTATTGGAGTGCATTGAATGGTCTGAATACTACAGAATGGAAAATAGGTATTGCTTCTGATAATGGTTATGAGAATTTTAACCTTGGAATATGCACATTTCATTCTTGGGGTAATCTTAATACGGAGAGGAAAGATTGTGGCACGAGATTATCGTTTGTTGACACAGTTCCAAAAATATTGAGTACAGCTATTGAAAATGCAACGCCAACAAAGATTGAAATTAATTTTAATTCTGATCTTGATGAAAACTCAATTCCTGTAACTACCGACTTTACAGTGACGGGTAAAACTGTTACCCTTGTGGAAATATCAGGGACTAAATTAACATTAACAGTTAATTCTGCAATAACAGGTGGGGCATTAATCATTTGTGCCTATACAAAACCATCATCTAATCAATTAAAAGGTGAAGAAGACGAATTATATGTTGATTCATTCAGTCAACAGATAACAAATAATGTGACTTTCACAAATGTATTTAAAACTGATGGAAATACTAAGGGTTGGTGGACATTTGATGATGATACAAAAGTTACAAAAGATTATTATAATAGAATATCGGCATGGAAAGACAAACTTGGTAGTGGCAATGATCTTGTTCAGTCAGATGCTTCCAAGGAACCCATTATATCAAGCAACGGAATAACTTTCGATGGGGTTAATGATGGATTGCAAGATACTTCAATTACAATGTCCTCTCCAGTGTTTTTATATATGGTAATAAAACAAATAAGTTGGACAAACACAGATTATATCTGTTCAATGTTGGGCGGTGGGATGATTATGACTCAATCGTCAACTACACCGGGATTAAAAGTTGCTGGAGGTGCTGAATCTGCACAGAATGATAATTTAGCTGTTGGTAGTTGGGGTATTATAAGAGTAAAAATGAAAGCGGGTGGAAACTTCTGTAAATTTCAGATAAATGAAACCACACCACTCACAGGTAATTGGTGCTATAATCCTCTCACTGGGTTTGCAATAGGATATCATGGGAATTCTTATAATTCAAATATATTAGTTAGAGAGATCATTCTTAGGGCAGTTGATGAATCCAGTGGAGATGAAACCGAAATATATAATTATCTAAAATCAAAATATGGATTATAAAGGCGAATATGTGTTTAACTCTCAAAGTTTTAAAGAAATGAAAAGTGAAAAGATTAGTGTTGATTGGATTGCTGGTTTTAGCTTCAATAGTATGCTTCGGTCAGGTAAAAAAATACGAGGTTTTTGCCTCATGTGTATCTGAATTTAATGAGTCTACACAACAGTGGTCGGATTTCTCCGATCCGGTTCCAGATGAAGGAACTATCTTAATCAACCTCGACGAAGATCAGGTCGTGGTTTCTTGCTGTGATATAACAATAACTTATCAGATCACCGGAAAATTGACAGAGGACTGCGCAGATATGGAGTGTGCTTTTGCTTATAGTGCATCTTCTAATAAGGGACAGGAATGTCTTCTTATTTTAGATATGACCCCTATTGGCATTATCTCGGTCACAATAGGTGTTAACGGAACGGCTGTAATGATGTATGTAAAGGAAGCTGGGATGAATAAAACGAAGGATCAGGAAGTTAAAAAATTTAAAGAAATTGATATTTAATTACTCATACAATGGGAATGAATGGAGAAAGAAGTCAATGGCAGATGTATGTCTCAAAAAAACTTGAGGAATTAGAGTCAAAGCAAGATTCCTGCAAGGAAGAAATACATCTGAATAAAATAGCCACTCTTAATAAGATTAATGATCTTGAGAAGGGGCTATGTAAGGAGTTATCTGATTTTAAGTTAATTGCCTCACAAGATATATCTATATTAAAAGTCAAGTCGGGACTTTGGGGAGCTATTGCTGGTGCCATTCCTGTTATTGTTGCTCTAATCATTTACTTTATAACAAGAGGATAATCATGACAAAGAAAAAAAGTTTCACTATTGATCCTAATAGTCCATATGCAGGACTATTGGAATTTGCCAAGCCTGAGGATAATAAAAGGCAGCAGGCGGATATGCAAAGACTTGCCCGGTTAAATGCTTTAACTGAGGCATTTCGTGTCTTAGGGGATGCGTTTTATGGTGCCCGTGGTTCAACTATTGTCCCAAGACAACCACAACAGACAGCTTTATATGCCTTGGATCGCTATAATGCCTTAGATCAGGATTATAAGACTCGTATGCAGAACTGGAGAAATCTTGCTTTACAGGTAGCCGTAGAAGATCAACGTATCCGTGATACTCGCCAATGGCAGGAAGGTCAAACTGAGAAACAGATGAGATATCAGTCCGGTGAAGCTGAAAAAGGAAGAGGATTTCAAGCTGGAGAGACTGCAAAGGGTAGGGAATTTCAGGCTGGGCAGGTTCAGGAACAACAGAAATATCAATCCGAGCGTGATATTAAAGAACATGGTCGCACATTAGAACAGATTGATAAGCAAACTGAGGGATATGTCAGTAGAATGAAAGCTGCCACGGGGACAAAAGAAGAGCAAAAAGAAGTCAAAATATCTTCAGGTGAAAGCATTCCATCTCAATATGTTGGCTATGCACTGGGATTAGTTCGTGATAAATATGGTGATCAGCAATATACCACGCAGGATAAACTCCTGAAAAACTTCTTAAAAGATGAATCGTCTTTAACATACGATGAAAAGTCAGAACTTCTGAATAGATACTGGAAGGATATTAAAGATAATTATGCTAAGGCAGTTGGAGCCATTGGATCAACTGCGACGGTTAATACCGGGAATTTACCTACAGATATGGGGAATATTTGGGTTAACTCTAATCTTCCAGAAGCTCAGAAATATGCACTTACTGTTGAATATGCACAGTCGGTATTAAACTATGACGAGGCTACAGCGAGTGCTTTTGCTACATCAGTTATGACAGATTATAGAAGTAAAATAAAGCAGCAATCAAATAAATAATGAACGGCGATCCTGATTCAACTTGGCTTACTGGAACATTAAAAAAATTCAGTATTAATCCGGATACTTCACAGTATCCTAAATCTCCAACCATTAATCCGGATGATGAATGGCTTAGGAATACTCTTGCTAAATTTAATGTTCCGAAGCCGGGAGAACCGGGACAGATAGAAGGGGAGCCTGAAATACCAACCACCGAACAAGTTGATACATGGATTGAGGAAGCCAATAAAAAAACCGAAGAACTCACAAAAGAAAATAATGACTGGTCTCAAAAATATCTTCAATCCTTAAGTAAGGAACAACGCAAGGCTTCATATTCTGATATTACTGGCTTATCTAACATACAAGCTGCATCTGATTTTTCTGGAGGTAAAGTAAATGAGAACTTAAAACAGATTAATCAATATCATCAGGCTGTTGAGATTCTTAAAAAATCCAAGGAATTGATCCAAGCCCCAGAAAAAGGACAAGATATTGGATTTATTAAATCTTTCTGGAAAGGACTCAGATCGCCGATAATCGAGGATTTTGCAACCTTAGGTTTAACTGAGTTGGAAAGGAATTTTAATATTCTATCTATTGTTAAGAAGGCTGAGAAAGACCCTGCGAGTCTTACGGAGAGTGAAAAAAATCTCATGGATTCCTATAGAGTATTTCAGCTTATACAAAGTGGCAAAGACCCTAAGTCGGCTTACAATATTGGAAGAATTTCTTCCGAGATGATTCCTTACATGATTCAATTTGCAACAACTGGTGGAATTGTCACTGGTATTGAAGAAGGTATCACTGGCGTAGCAAGAGAGGCTGCGGTAAAAGGATTAAAGGCATATCTTAAAAAGGCTGCCGGATATACTGCGGGAGCTGCTATACAGACAGTGGCGATGCCAATAGGATATACAGATTTTGCAGAACGAAGGGTATCACAATATGTGATAGGGGATCAGGGAGATGTTACGTTAAAAGGTAATGCAGAACCAGCGGGTATATCTGCTCTTAAATCATATGGCATGGCATTTTCCGAAGTCTGGTCAGAAGGCACCGGGGAATGGATGCAGATGGGAGTAAAATCCATTGGTGGAAAATTAATGAAAGAAATCCCGAAAAGGGGAGGAATTTACGGCTTCATTAATAGTGTAAAAAAAACTACCAGATGGAATGGCGCAATATATGAATGGGGTGAAGAACAAATAAATAATGTATTAAACAGTGTTTTTACTGGCGACCAACCATTAAGTAACATACTTGATGGTAAGCAACAATGGGAGATATTCGCATCCTGTTTAGTAATGGGTACAGCATTTAAGGCAACCGAACTTCCGGCAGAGGCGCAGGTATATACTGCGAGAAAAAATTTCGAGAAGAGTGAACAGAAATTCACTAAAGTAGTTCCAAGCAATATAGCATTACAGGTTCTCGATGCAATGCAAGACAAGTCCCTAAAGGATATGGGTGTGATTCTGTCAGGGATTCCAGCAGATGAATTATCCAAAGAACAACAGGGGGCTGTATTGGGTTATGTTATTAACAGGTTTCGCTATGATGCCCTACAGGGTGGTATAGAGAGCGACCTTGATGAAAAAGCTAAAGTCTTCAGGGAAAAGGAAACTGGTGATATAATCACCGCTGAAGATCAGGCGGGTAATAAATATTTTATAAATGAACGTCTGGAAGACGGTACAGTTATCGCAACTAACGCTGAGACGTTCAAAAAATCAATTTTAGCACAAAGTAAATTAACTAATTCTTCATCCGTAGGCTATCTCGATTGGAGGAATGCCCAGACCGAGACCACTTTGGAAGAGATGTTCCAGAATGGAAGTGCAAGTATGGATCAAATTGTAGCCGAGGAAGCATTAAAGCGTACACCTTATCAGATAGGCGAGAATATTCTTTATAATAGTAATGAATATACCGTTACTGATATTACTACAGATGGTACATTATTTATAGTTCCTGTTGGGGAAGAAGTTACTGAGCCAGTGGAGATTACGCCTGAGATGTACAAATCTATACAGAAAACTGAACAGGTTCCCACAGAAAGTGCAAAAACTGAACAGGCTCCGCGCACAGTAAAGGTAGGTGAGGCGCAATATCAGATGAATGATAATAAGGATGGCACATTTACCCTTAATCAGCAATTCACAGATAAGACTGCTGTAAATGAAGTCGTTACACAACTCAATGATAAATTTGAAGGTCGGGGATATGACATTAAGGCTGAAGCTACCCCTATTGACCCAAATGATCCTTTTTCGGATAGTGTATATACAATCCGGATTGATACAAAACAAAAACCTCAGGGTGAAATAAAAGGGGCGAAAATTACCCCGGAGGTTGCAAAAGAAGGTAAAGTAGAAGAAACTAAAGAAGGTACAACAGAAGAAACTAAGGAGAGGGTTCCTGAGGTTAAAAAACCCAAGACTGCTCGCAAAAAACTTATAGAACTTAATACTCCTGAGGATATTTACAATGAATATGTTGAGGAAAAACGTAATGCACCCATACAGAAATTAACTATCCCCCAGCAAAGGCTTCTGGATAGAAGAGTCAATAGGCGCAGTTTTGAACGCTTTGGTGATCGTAATTTAATTTCTAAGACTATTGCAAAGCGTTGGTTCACAAGGGAAAATAAGGACAACCTCCATGAAATTGATGCGATTGCAAAGGAAATTTCAGAAGAGACCGGGATAGAATTTACCCCACAAGATATTATTGAAACTATCTTACAGTATCCCAGTAGGTATGCACGTAGGACTACAGATCGGCAAAGACAATTACGTAGAAAATATAAAGAACTGACCGGAAAATCCATTGATCAACATAAATTAGAATTAAGGGATAATCTGGGGCAGGAAATCATTAATTTCGTTAACCAGTACGATAAGAATTGGTTTACTTATGATGACATAAAACGTATTATTCGGAAAAATAAAAAACAACTTAGCGATGAAAAATACAAACAATACACCCAGTGGATCGAAGATGAGTATAGAAGGATTGAGGAAGCAAATACTCTCCTTGAACCCGAACCACCCGAACTACCTACAGGAGAGGCTGAGATTGGTGCGAGAAATAGAAAAGATAAGGGTGAGACAGAGGCTAAACGAACTGAACGAGTCGGAGAGCCAAAAAGAGACGTAGAAAAAGAACAGGAATACCTTGCCAGAAAACTTGGTAAAGTAGGTGATAAAGTCTGGGTAGAACAGGAGGTTGCAAAGATCACCAAGGGATGGAATATCCCAAAAATCACAGTTGTTGAAAAGGAATCCGATCTGCCTGCCGGAATACAAACTACTATTAAACAATCTCGAACAAAATCTTATGAAATAGGTATTACAACCGCAACACATAAGATTAAGGAAATTGGTGAATTGCTCGATAAAGCCAGTGCTTTTTGGAAAGAAGGCAAATATAAAGAAGCCAATAAGATTTATGATGAGATACTTGCCCGTGGGGAAAAGGAGATAAGAGAACTCTTTGACGATATTAAGGATATATCCATAGACTTCAAAAGAACCAAGGGAACGTTTTTTGAAGAAACAGAGCCGACGTTTGATTTTGTGGTACATGATAGTGGTAATAATTTTAATACCATTATTCGCAGACTCTCTAAACTCGGAGAGGGATGGAAACAAGATAATGTTCATATCTCTCAAACGCAAACCAGATTAGGTAAGGGAGAGGAAATTGGTAAAGAACTTCCCGATGGGTCTGTTCTTGAGATGAATTACAATATCCGATTTGAGAACAAATTAACTGACGCTCAATACGCTGAGATACTTAAAAAAATTCATGAGATTGGATTAGCTGGTGCTACTTTGAAAGAAGACGGAAAAGTATTAACTTTGTATAATATTTCTAAGCTCGATCCAAATAATGAAAAATTTGAAAAGAAAATCAAACTTCTCTCAGATTACATCTCGAAATCAAAAGTTAAGGGACAGATTGAGGAAGGCATTCGAAAACTCTGGAATGTTGGTGATACCGATGGAGGAGCAACCAGAACATACGAGCGAGTACGAAGTGACTTTCTGGAAGGAGAAAAAGAAGTAGGTACTGTTGGTATATTCATAAGCGATGAAAAAGGTATCTTTATTATCGCTGAGAATGTAATCAAAAAATCCCGTCAAGCCTCCCGCGCTTTACTTACCGATACTCTTGTACATGAAGCCATTGGACATTATGGAATTCGTAGTGTACTTGGCAAGAGTGTAGACCAAAACAAATACAAGAAAATTATTATCAATCTGGCTCGTGAACGCTTCGATCAGATTGGCAAAATGGGTCTGATCAAGGCTTATAATAAAAGCGAGGATATTACTGAACTTTCTGACGATGATCTCTTTGAATTAGGAGAAGAATATCTCGCCCACCTATCCGAGAATAATCCGGAAGATAATGCACTTAAAAGAATCATTAGCTGGATCAGGGAACAATTAAGAAGATTATTTCCTGATGTTAAATGGACTGATAATGATATCAGAAGTCTTTTAGCGAAAACTCGAAAATTTGTAACAGAACAAAAACCTACCGAGCAAAAGATCGAAAAACCTCCCAGAAAGAAAGTAGAAACAAAAGTTCCTGCCTTCGCTGGGGAAGTTATAGGCAAAAAAGAGGTATCCCAGCCCTCGAAAAAGGAGATCGTGGTTCCTGAGGCTCCCAGTGAAGCCGTGAGGGCAAAAACCCCTACTTTTGCAGGAGAGACTCTTGGTAAAAAAGAAATACCCAGATTTAAGAAATATATATACCCCAAACAACCATCTGAATTATCAGAACGGGAAAAGAATGAAATTTTTGAAAAAGCAAAGGATGAATTTGGAATTACGAATAATATAAAAGATGCGCTATATGTCCTTCCTGATGGTAAAATGTTAGATAAAAGACTTACTAAGGATCGTCCATTCGGAATAGAACATTGGGAGGTAGAAAAGGTTTTGAGGGAATACTTTAAAACCGAACCTAATGATTATGAAAAATATAGAAGTGCGGATTATTTTATTGAATTGGGGATTATTCGGGTGAATCAAACCGCCAGCAGGGTAGGTCTTGAATTTTATAATAAACCTACTGAACAGCAATTTAAAATTATAAAGTCACTTATTGAAAGTAGGAATGGAAATGTTGTAGTTGATCTTGGTACTATTATTGATGATTCTCGACCATTTGTCGAATATCCACAAGGAACATCTTATCAGAGAATTATAAATGACATTCGGAATTACTTTGATAATGGAATTCGACCAGTAGTTCCGGAATATGCTCGTTTTAAGAAAGTGGAATATCCAAAGGGCATAAAAAAGCCAACCGAGCTAACAGAGGATGAAAAGTCACAGATTTTTGAATTAGTAAAAAAAGACTTTACGGTTACTGATAATATTAATCAGACAGCTTATATTCTACCCGATGGTTCAATGTTAAAGGGCGGAGTGGGTACTTTATTAGAACAATGGGAGAGAAAAGATCAAAGGTGGTATTGGAAAGAACATCGGGACGTGGGGGTAATATTAAATAATCATTTTAAAACT
>Ga0153916_10000802_pt1 | contig 21766 bp, 15 predicted proteins | sample Opewatmetagenome_FD_109642 | JGI IMG/M metagenome (GOLD analysis project Ga0153916, IMG submission 109642) | Freshwater wetland microbial communities from Ohio, USA - Open water 3 Core 3 Depth 4 metaG | ecosystem: Environmental > Aquatic > Freshwater > Wetlands | place: USA: Ohio, Lake Erie...
GCAGTGGCATATTTTCCCAAAGAGTTACCTCCCTAGTATCGTCTGCGCTGAGGCGTTTCACTGCCGTGTTCGGGATGGGAACGGGTGGTGCCACCTCGCTCTAACCACCAGAGGATTCAATCTGGAGATACTATACAATTAAAGGGCATTTTTGTCAAATATAGCTTCGACTTGACGACTAATGTACCTGGTGCTATTCTTAGGCCAAACCCGAAACTCTAAGCGAGGTATAGAATTGAATTACGAACGTGAATTACTCAAAGGCAGCACCGACAGTTTGCTTCTCAGTCTGATTAATCGCCGGCCTAACTACGGCTATAAAATAATCAAAGAGCTGGGAAAAGGAAGTAACGGCTACTTCCAGTTCAAGGAAGGTACTCTGTACCCGGCTTTGCATAGATTGGAAAAAGCTGGGCTTCTGCAGGGTAAATGGCAGCGGCTGCCCAGCGGCCAGGAAAGACGATACTATTACATAACGCCGAAGGGGCAGAAGGCGCTGGTTGAAAGGCTGGCTGTCTGGCAAGACTTTTCAACCGCCGTGGCTTTAATCATGAAACCAACAACCGGTTGATGGCTATGTCGGCAAGTTCTAATTACGCCGAAAAGGTTAAAAGAAATCTAAGGCTTGATAACACCATCAAAAGCGATGTGGTGCGTGAGTTAAGCACACATATCGAAGACAAAAAATACGAACTTATAGAATCAGGGCTCACCGAAAAACAGGCAAACGCAACCGTCACCCGCCTCATGGGTTCCCCCCAACTTGTTGCCCGACAAATATATGAAGTATACAGCCAGGGAAGCTGGCTTCAAGCTATCTTCGCCGCTTTGCCCCATCTTCTAGTGGCCGCTTTCTTCGCTCTGCACTGGTGGCAAAACACCCTCTGGCTGCTGGGTATCTTAATGGCCGTGGTCATTACAGTTATTTATGGCTGGTTTCACGGCAAGCCGACATGGCTTTTCCCCTGGCTGGGTTATTGCCTGTTGCCGGTGATGGCGGTTGGGGTACTCCTCATATATTTACCCGGCGGTTGGGCGTGGCTGGCCGTTTCGGCATACATTCCTCTAGCTCTAATAATCGTTTTCTCGGTAACCAAAAAAATCAGCAGGAAGGATTGGGTGTTCGCCTCATTAATGTTGCTTCCCATACCCATTATGTTAGGCTGGATATTGGCGCTATGGCTGCTAGCGCTGGAACATGAAAATGGCTTCTTATCATACGAGCAGCTTTATGAGTTTGCTCCTCTAATCGCCTTGAGCTTCGGGGTACTGGCGCTGACCGTAGCTACATTCATTCGCGTTAGGCAGCGCTGGCTTAAAGTTGGTGTTCTGCTGACACTGGAGATCTTCGTCCTTATACTAATGGCTTTAAGCGGCAAGAGTTCGATTAACCCGGGCGTCTGGCTGGGCTTGGTTTTACTCGCTGTAATTCTTCTTCTCGGTCCAGCGCTTTTGGAGAAAAAGAGCAAACAGCCTAATCGCAAACCATTGAATTTGTCCAGACGGTCGACCACTGACTTTCGCCAGAGCAACAATACGTAGCAGAAAAAAGAGAGCCTATCTCCACAAACCGCGTTTCAACTGCCGGGCTTCTTTTTCCAACGAGTCTAAATACACCAAATATTTAGTATCAGGCGGATATGCTGTAGCCCAGGCACAGCCCTGCCTTACCATCTCGGCGTTAACAAATGTGTCTCCGCTATGTACATAGCGGAGCAATCTGCCATACTTATCTTTGTCGGTAATATCTTTTTCCAGTCTGACTTTTTTCCCATTTAAAAGCTCAGCATTCATTTGCTTAGCCTCTAAATAATAGAACTCATCGATTTCAGGAGAGTCGATGCCTATATAACGCACATTGTAACCACCTTCAACAACTATGGTATCGCCGTCGATAACTTCAACTACGGTAACGGTTTCAGAGGGCTGCGTACAGGCTAATGGCTGCAATAACATGATGGAAAGAAACACGATGGCTAACGCGATTCTAAAGCTCATTATAAAAACTAATGTAAGCTAGTGGCGCGCGTTACCACAGGCTTGCCTGGGGTGATTGCCCTTTTTTGTAGGCCACTCCAAGGTGCTCGCAGGCAAGTCTGGTAGCAACTCTACCGCGAGGTGTGCGCTCCAGGAAACCAAGCTGAAGAAGATATGGCTCGTAAACATCCATTATAGTATCCGCTTCTTCACTAATAGAGGCAGCGATAGTCTCCAATCCGACAGGACCACCATCGAACTTTTCAATTATAGTGCGTATAACTTTGTGGTCTATCTCATCCAGACCTATGGGGTCAATCTCCAGCTTGGAAAGCGCCTCAATGGCAATTGGTTCAGTAATGGCACCATCCGCCTTTACCTGTGCATAGTCCCTTACTCGTTTAAGCAGCCTGTTAGCCACGCGCGGCGTTCCCCTTGCCCGGCAGGCAATCTGCCTGATGCCCGGCTCATCAATCACTATATTAAGTATTTTGGCTGAACGTTTTAAGATGGCCTGTATGGCCGGCTCATCATAGAAATCAAGACGGTAAACGGCGCCAAACCTGTCTCTCAGCGGCGGACTCAACAGGGCAAAGCGCGTGGTCGCCCCGATCAACGTAAAACGTGGTAAGCTTAAACGTAAACTCCTGGCACCGGGACCTTTGCCGAGAATTATGTCAATGGCAAAATCCTCCATGGCCGGATAAAGTATCTCTTCCACCGGTCGACTTAGACGGTGTATCTCATCAATAAAAAAACCGTCGTTTTTTTGCAGATTAGTAAGTATTGACGCCAGGTCGCCAGGACGCTCTATGGCTGGGCCGGAGCTTATCCTGATATTGACGCCCATTTCAGCAGCGATGATGTAGGCTAACGTAGTTTTTCCTAAACCCGGCGGTCCGTAAAGAAGGACATGGTCCAAAGGCTCTCCTCGTTTCTTAGCTGCGGTAATGGCTATCTCGAGATTTCCCTTGACCTTATCTTGGCCGATAAAATCGCTCAGGCGCCTGGGGCGAAGGTTGGTGTCCAGAGAAACATCGTCAACGCTGGGCTTACCTGAAACTATCCGTGTCTTTGTTTCCTTATCTCTCATGGCTGAGGAAGCCATCCAAACATTAATTGAAATTATATCACATCGAGTTTTAGTAAACTAAGGAACGGTGGCCAATAAAAAAATCCTCGCCAGACAGCGAGGATTTTTCAATAATAGAACTCCAAGTTAATTTAGCTGTGTCCCGCTTCAGGCTGAGGTAACGGTTCATTCTCAGTGGCCGCCGGTGCTGCAATTTGGGGCGCCAACGGTACGGATTCAATTGCCACGAGCTCTTCGGGCACATGCGAACCCTGATATGGAATAAGCTTACCGATGATCACGTTCTCCTTGAGCCCCAGCAGTTTGTCAGTTCGGCCCCAAATTGAGGCTTCGGTCAGTACTCTCGTAGTCTCCTGGAACGAAGCAGCGGCCAACCAACTGCCTGTATTTAACGAACCCCGGGTAATCCCCAGAAGAACAGTTTGAGCTGTTGCTGGCTCTCCACCTTCAGCCAGGACCTTAGCATTTATACTCTCATACTCGAAGCGATCGACCAGGTCACCGGAAAGAAGCTCGGTATCGCCTGGTGATTCGACGCGGACTCGCCTAAGCATCTGGCGGGCAATTATTTCAATATGTTTATCATTTATGTTCACGCCCTGCGAGCGATAGACCTTCTGTACCTCTTCAACTAAATACTGCTGCACGGCCTCTCTGCCCATGATACGCAGGATATCCTGAGGGTCGACAGCACCATCGATTAACTGATCTCCTGCTTTCACTCTATCTCCCGTTTTAAAACGTATGTGGCTTCCGGATGGAATTATATACTCGCGTTCTTCCACCTCTTCGTACTTAATAAAGAGATGTCTGTCTTCAATAACCACATTGCCGGCAACTCTGGCAATCATAGGCTGTACTTCTTTAACGGCTTTAACGGCCACCTTCTTGGTCTTGGTCGACGTCTTCTTAGGTGCGGGTAATGTAGCCAGCATGGTCCCGGCTTCAACCCATTGGCCGTTGCTGACGGCTATTTTGGCAGACTTTGGCAGAGGATACTCATCCAGATACGACTCGGAACTGGTAATCCTTATTTTTCGCACATCTTGAGTCTCATTTACATCGGTCATGCCATCTATTTCAGAAAGTACCGCCAGCCCTTTGGGTACCCTGGCTTCAAACAGTTCCTCTACCCGCGGCAGACCGCTGGTGATATCAGCCCCAACCACGCCTCCGGTATGAAAGGTACGCAATGTAAGCTGAGTGCCCGGCTCGCCAATACTTTGGGCAGCAATAATGCCCACCGCCGTGCCTTGTTCTACCAGACCTCTTCTGCCGAGGTCACGTCCATAACAGTTTCTGCAGATACCGCGACGGGAGTGGCAAGTAAGCGGCGATCTCACAAACGCCTGAGTGATACCGGCGTCTTTAATTCGGGCTGTTTTTTCCTCATCAATTTCTTCATTTGTATGGACAATTATCTCCCCGGTTTTCGGGTCGGCAATATCGGCGGCAGCCAGACGTCCCAGCAAGCGTTCATCGAGAGATGCCAACAACCCCTTCTCCGCCTTCTCGTACAGCCAGATCCCTTCTTCGGTCCCACAGTCCTCTTCGAACACTATCAGGTCCTGGGCAACATCAATTAGACGTCGGGTAAGATAACCGGCATCTGAAGTCCTCAAAGCTGTGTCGGCCAATCCTTTTCTGGCACCATGAGTGGATATGAAATATTCCATCACCGACAGCCCTTCACGGAAACTTGCCTTGATAGGGTATTCAATTATTCTCCCTGCCGGGTCGGTCATTAAGCCTCGTATGCCGGCCATCTGCCTTATCTGGGAAATATTACCTTTCGCACCCGAGGTCGCCATCATGTAGACACCACCGTAGCGGTCCAACGACTGTGAAATCGTTTCTGTGATTTTGTCGGTAGTTTCCGTCCAGACCTCGATAGCACTGCTGTAACGCTCGTCCTCGGTTATCAATCCCCGGTTAAACTGGCTTTCGATAACAGCTATTTTTTCGTCGCCCTCCTCAAGTAGCTTCGCTTTATCGCGAGGCACCTCGATATCTTTGGCGGCGATGGTGGTTCCCGACTTGGTAGCATATTCAAAGCCAAGCCGTTTCAGACTGTCAAGCATCTTAACAGTAGGCGCATTACCCAACGAGCGATAGCAGTCCGCCACCAAATTCTTCAGAGTAGCTTTATCCATTACTTTATTTAAAAATCGAAATTCAGGAGGTAATACTTCATTGAACAAAATGCGACCAACACTTGTCTTCAACTTCTGGCCGTCACCTGCCTCGCTCTTGACGTTTATTTCAGCGCCCAAGTTGACTGCCCCAAGATCATAAGCAAGTTTAGCTTCTTCGAAATCGTAAAAAACCATCCCCTCACCCTTGTCACCTGGCCTGATATTGGTGAGATAATAGAGGCCCAGGACCATGTCCAAAGTCGGCGTCATGACCGGCTCTCCGCAACTGGGCAATAGCATGTTGTAGACGCTGAGCATCTTCTCTCTGGCCTCTCTCACTGCCGCCCGGGCAAGAGGTACATGGACCGCCATCTGGTCTCCATCGAAGTCGGCATTGAAAGCAGCACATACCAGAGGATGAATTTGAATAGCACTGCCGTCAATAAGTACCGGCTCGAAAGCCTGGACACTCAAACGATGTAACGTTGGAGCCCGGTTTAGCAGCACCGGGCGCTCCTTAACTACTTCAGCCAGTATATCCCACACCTCCGGCCTGGCCTTTTCTACCTGCCTTCTGGCGCTCTTTATATTATGAGCAAAACCCTGCTCGATTAACCGGCGCATAACAAAAGGCTTGAACAGTTCCAAAGCCATATGCTTGGGCAAACCGCACTGGTGTAGTTTCAACTCGGGACCTACGACGATGACTGAACGACCACTGTAATCCACCCGTTTACCCAGGAGGTTCTGGCGGAAACGCCCCTGCTTACCTCTGAGCATATCTGACAACGATTTCAATTTATGAGCGCCGCTAACTAAAGGTGTTCGTCCTTTTCGCCCGCTGTCGATAAGCGCGTCCACAGCTTCTTGAAGCATTCGCTTTTCGTTGCGGATGATTATCTCAGGTGCCCCTAAATCAATCAGCCGTCTCAGGCGATTGTTGCGATTGATGACACGACGATAAAGGTCATTAAGATCACTCGTGGCAAATCGGCCTCCGTCCAGTTGGACGATAGGTCGCAGTTCAGGAGGCAGTACCGGAAGCACAGTCAAAATCATCCACTCGGGTTTGTTACCGCTGCGCCAAAAGGCTTCGACCACCCGCAGTCGTTTACTTGCCTTCTTGCGACGCTGACCCGAACTGGAACGAACCTCTTCAATCAGATCATGACGTAGTTTCTCAAGGTCAATGCCCTTTAGAATGTCCAGTATCGCTTCCGCTCCCATGCTGACTTTGAAAAAGTCGCCGAACTCTTGCCTTACCGCTTGATATTGGTTTTCAGCTAGAAGCCTTAACTCGCGTACATTCTCCAACTCTGAGATTCTATCGTGGTACTCGTTTTCAAGTTCGGCTCTTTTATCGTCAGATTCGCGACGCAGTTTATTGATATTCTCAATTGCTTCTTGGTCCGGCGCCGATTTTCCTTTCCCCTGTATTTTGGCAACGGTTTTTTCCAATTGGCGCTCTTGTTCCGAAACTAGTTGAGCTAACTTTTCCTTGAGCCTTTTTATCTGCTCGTCACGAATTGAGACATCCACTGAAGTAATAATATATTGTGCAAAATAAAGTACTCTTTCCAGATTCCGCGGTGAAACGTCGAGAAGCAATGCCAAACGGCTGGGCACCCCCTTGGCAAACCAAATATGAGCCACCGGAGCTGCTAATTCAATATGACCCATACGCGTCCGGCGTACTCTAGAATGCTCTACAGTGACTCCACATCTGTCACAGGTGACGCCGCGATAGCGAATTTTCTTATATTTTCCGCAATAACATTCGTAATTCTTGGTTGGCCCGAATATTCTTTCGCAGAAAAGACCGTCTTTTTCCGGCTTTAGAGTTCGATAATTTATCGTCTCCGGTTCAGTTACCTCTCCATACGACCAGCTTTTGACCTGTTCCGGCGAAGCCAGTGAAATCCGGATGGCATTAAAATCATTAACCTCAGTCATCTGTCTCCTTTAGCTCAAATCTTTCAGCTTAGTCCCGATTTTCTTGCGCTCTTCGAGGAAACTCACCATTTCCTCCTCTTCGTTAAGCAGCTCAACCGCAAGACCCAAGCTACGCAATTCCATAAATAAAACCTTAAATGACTCAGGAACACCCGGTTGGAATATATCCTCGCCTTTAACCAGGGATTCATATGCCTTAGCTCTGCCGGCTACATCATCCGACTTAACCGTGAGCAGTTCCTGAAGAGTGTGGCTGGCGCCGTAGGCTTCCAAAGCCCAGACCTCCATCTCACCAAACCGCTGGCCTCCAAACTGAGCCTTTCCGCCTAGTGGCTGCTGCGTGATTAAAGAATAGGGACCGGTAGACCGAGCATGTACTTTATCCTCAACAAGGTGAATAAGCTTCATCATGTAAATGCTGCCTACGGTCACCGGCTGGTCGAACGATTCACCGGTACGTCCATCACAAAGTATAACTTTGCCGTACACCGGCGGTGATTGCTTCTGTTCTGCATAAACTTTCTCCACAAGCTCGGCCACCTCGGCATCTTTAAGCCCATAAACTTTTACGCCCAGTGTCTCAAGCCACAGGCGAAGACAGACTCTTTTAGCTTCCCCGGGATACTGGTCATCGAACACTTTAGCAGCGTTATAACCGTTATCAGCTAGCCATGCCTTAGCCTGCCCAAGGTTGACAGAATCAGCCCCATCTTGACCAAGAGGATTTATGGCTCCCGCTTGCTGGACTATCCATGCCCTGGCTAAAGCATCTTCAATGACAACGTCATTAGCACCATCAAAAATTGGGTTTAGTACTTTAATCCCTAGCGTTTCAGCCGCCCAACCCAGATGAGTCTCCAAGATTTGACCGATGTTCATACGGGACGGAACACCTATAGGATTCAGGATTATATCTACTGGCCTTCCATTAGGTAGATAAGGCATATCTTCCTCAGGCAAAATGCACGAAATAACACCTTTATTACCATGTCGACCGGCCATTTTGTCACCGACGGAGATTTTCCTCTTCTGTGCCACCCAGACCCGTACTAAAGAGTGGACTCCCGCCGGTAAATCACTATTATTATTACGAGTAAAAATTTTAACTTCTATAACCTTTCCCCACTCACCATGCGGCACTCTTAAGGAGCTATCTTTAACCTCACGTGCCTTCTCACCAAATATAGCTCGCAGTAATTTTTCTTCGGCAGTTAATTCAGTCTCACCCTTCGGACTTATTTTACCCACCAAAATTGAACCAGGCCCAACCTCGGCACCAACCCGGATGATGCCGGTTTCATCCAAATCGCGTAAACTCTCTTCACCGACATTAGGTATGTCTCTAGTAATCTCTTCCACACCCAGCTTTGTCTCGCGGGCTTCTATTTCGTACTTCTCAATATGTATTGAGGTGAATCTATCATGCTTGACCAGTTTGTCACTTATGATAACGGCATCCTCAAAATTGTATCCGCGCCAGCTCATGAAGGCGCACAGGATATTCTGTCCTAAGGCCAACTCACCGTGGTCTGTAGCTGAACCGTCAGCGATAACTTGCCCCTTTTTGACCTTATCGTCTTTGGATACGACGGGACGCTGATTGACACATGTCCCTTGATTAGTCCGAACGAATTTCATCAGTGGGTAATCATGCTCATGACCGTCCTCTTCGGCAATAACGATGTGCTTGCTGTCGACGGCAACAACCTTACCATCGTCCTTGGCGAATACAACCTGTCCGCTGTATTTAGCTACTTCTTTTTCCATACCCGTAGCTATCAACGGCGCTTCCGGACGAAGCAGAGGAACGGCCTGCCGCTGCATGTTTGAACCCATTAAGGCTCTGTTAGCATCATCGTGCTCCAGGAACGGTATCAGAGATGTAGTAACACTGAAAACCTGCTTAGGTGATACATCCATAAAATCTATCTTATCCGCAGTCTCTTTAAGGTACTTGCCACCTCTGATAACCCCAATCCTGTCTTCAATGAATTCGTTCTTCTGGCTAAGAAGAGCGTTAGCCTGAGCAATTGTATATCGCTCTTCTTCGTCGGCAGTCAAATATTCAATCTGGTCCGAAACATAAGGAACAACTTTTATATTGCGAGGAGATAGTGAGGCCATCTTCTTAGCAATCTCTTTGGTAATCTGGTTTCTTTTAGTAATAATAACTTTCCCACCGGAGGTAGCTACGTCCTCTACAACAGTCCTATTTAGCAGCTTCTCAACGGTATTGGGAACCCCGTGAATAACCTTTCGATAGGGCGTCTGTATAAATCCATAATCATTAATTGATGCATAAGTGGCCAGAGACCCGATGAGACCGATATTGGGTCCTTCTGGAGTCTCAATGGGACAGATTTTTCCGTAGTGAGAATGATGCACGTCCCGAACATCAAAACCGGCCCTTTCACGCGAGAGACCTCCAGGTCCCATTGCCGAAAGCCGACGTTTATGAGTCAATTCAGCCAGCGGATTTGTTTGGTCCATAAATTGTGAGAGCTGCGACCCTCCGAAAAACTCCCTCATCGCAGCCACGATAGGGCGGTTATTAATTAATGTAGACGGGGTGGCGATCTCCGGGCCAACAATGCTCATGCGTTCTTTAATAGTTCTCTCTAATCGCAGTATACCGATTCGAAACTGGTTCTGTATCAGGTGTCCAGCAGTCCGCACCCGCCGGTTGCGTAAATGGTCTATATCGTCCGGCTCTTCCTTTCCATTGTTTATCTTTATAATCCGTCTCACTATTTCGATAAAGTCTTCTTTGGTTAAACAGCGCCGGCTTTCATCGATACTAAGGTCGAGTCTGTGGTTTAGCTTATACCGACCAACCCTGCCCAAATCGTAACGCCTTGGATTAAAGAAAAGATTATTCAGCAGATTTTGCGCATTATCGACAGTAGGCGGTTCACCCGGTCGCAAACGTTTGTAGATATCAACCAGAGCTTCTTCTCTGGTCTTTACAGAAGGCTCCCTCTCTATTGTAGTTTGAATAAAGCTGTGCTCCGCTGAGGTCTCTACATCCTTAAAATAACCCAGCAACTCGTTATCATCGTCATAGCCGATAGCACGTAGCAAAATTGCGACGGGAATCTTCCTCTTGCCATCTACTTTGACAAATATCACGTCTCTGTTGGACGTCTCAAACTCCAGCCAGGCACCGTGTTCCGGTATCAGCTTTGCCGCGCACAACTCGCGACCACTAGCTGGGTCCTCCTGTAGACTAAAGTAAATACCCGGGGACCGAAGCAGCTGATTGACCACCACCCTTTCCGCACCACTGATGATAAAGGTGCCCTTATCTGTCATAAGGGGAAAATCACCAAAAAATATTTCCTGCTCTGGAATCTCTCCCCTGGGTTCTTTAACTATCAACCTCGCTCTAACATACAGCGGAGCTGCATACGTCATATCACGCTGACGACATTGGTCTATGGTGTACGGAGGCTCGCGAAACTCGTATCCTACAAAGTGCAACTCCATCCTAGTGCCGGTAAAATCATGGATAGGGGAAACTTCTTCAAGAAGTTCCTTCAAACCCTCCTCCTGAAACCAAAGAAAGGAATCGAGCTGTACCTTAATTAGATTGGGAATCTCCAGGACTGTAGGTAGTTTAGCAAACGAAATTCTCTGCTCAGAAGCAGGGCTCTGTTTTCCAGAAGCTAATGAAATAGACATAACTCTCCCATCAGAAAATTAAGACAAATGTCTCAACAGCGGTTCTTAACCAAGCGTTAGATTGTAATTAAGAGTAGTAATGAGGGAAAAAACTACTAAGGAATCGACACGGCATTTCAATGCAGTAAACATATATTTTACTACTATTTTTTTCTTTTGTCAAGAGGTTTTTAGTATATTTATCAAAAGTTTTGGAAAAGTTTCTCCTTTACGAACGCGTCGACCAAATTGCTTTGGTTTTTAATATCAACTACAATTAGCGCCACACGATAAACTTCAACGGAGGCTATAAGTATAATGGATAAAGGCGGATTCGACAAATTTAAAGGCTCGCCGGATTACGTTACTTCAGAAGCTCTGAGGAATGCGGTTAATGTATCTATTGCCTTGAAAAGGCCTTTATTGGTTAGAGGCGAACCTGGAACCGGAAAAACACTTCTGTCTCATAGTATTGCCAAAGATCTGGGCAAGAACTTAATTGTGTGGAACATAAAATCTACTACCAAAGCCCAGGAAGGCTTATATGTCTACGATACCGTACAGAGGCTGAATGACAGCCGCTTCGGCGACAAAAATATCTCCGATATTAAACAATATATAAAGTTGGGTAAGCTGGGAGAGGCCTTTGCCGCTACGGAAGAGATTGTTCTGCTCATCGACGAGATAGATAAAGCCGATCTTGAATTCCCAAATGACCTCCTCAATGAGCTGGATGAGATGAGTTTTTATATTCCAGAAATAGGCGAGACAATTACAGCAGCACACAGACCTATAGTAATCATAACTAGTAACGCCGAGAAGGAACTACCAGACGCCTTTCTCAGACGATGCATTTTTCATTATATTGAATTCCCAGAACCTGATCTTATGGAAGAAATTGTAAGAGTGCACTTCCCCGACATCAGAGGCAATTTATTAAGTCAGGCTTTGGCAACATTCTATTCACTGCGAAAAATCGATGATTTTCGTAAGAAACCCTCCACAAGCGAACTTATAGATTGGATTCGTGTCCTCATAGCTAGCGGCACCCCGGAGAAGGTGATAACCAGCGAGATTCCTTTCGCCGGCACCCTACTGAAGAAAGAAACCGATTATGCTTACTTTATAAACACCTTCATGAAGAAAAAACAGACAACAAAGGCTTCAGATAACTAGGCATATATTCGTTGACAGGCGGGCACCTATGTTTACCAGCTTTTTTTACACACTAAGAGAAAGAAAGGTACCGGTTTCAATTACAGAGTGGATGACGCTCATGGAAGCCTTATCCAGAGGTTATATTTCCACATTGAACGACTTCTATTATCTAGCACGAGCTATACTTGTTAAAAGTGAGGCTTACTTCGACCACTACGACGTTGCCTTCCAGGAATACTTCAAAGGCATCAAGGGCCCTCCACAGATCTCAGAGGAAATTCTCAACTGGCTCAAGGACCCGCTTACCAGGCTTCTTCTGTCTGAAGAAGAAAGGGCATTGCTGGCCAATATGGATCTGGATGAGTTACTTGCAGAGCTCGAGAAGAGACTTCAGGAGCAGACAGAACAACATGACGGAGGCAACTATTGGATTGGTAGAGCGGGCACTTCACCTTTCGGACATTCCGGACAGAATCCGTCAGGCTTCAGGGTGGGTGGCGGAGGTGGTGGCAGAAGTGCCATTCAAATCGCCGAGCAACGGCAATTCCGTAACTATCGCCACGATCTCACGCTCGATATTCGCCAGATTGAAGTCGCCCTAAAAGGGCTGCGTCAATTCAATCGCACAGGGCCCGAGGATGAGCTAGATTTGGACAAGACTATTGATGCCACCGCCAAGAATGCGGGTGACATAGAGATGATCTGGAGAAGAAGCCGAAAGAATAAGGTTAAGCTGCTTCTGCTTATGGATGTGGGAGGTTCAATGGACCCCTTCGCCCATCTCTGCAGCCTGCTCTTCTCAGCGGCACACCGAAGTACGCACTTCAAGGACTTTCAATATTATTACTTTCACAACTGCCTCTATGACTATGTTTATAGAGACATCGAATGGCGAGATGCTGTAACCGTTGACCACCTGCTGCAAAATACAGAGCCCGATTACAAAGTGATACTGGTGGGCGATGCCTGGATGTCACCATCGGAATTAAGTACTGTCTATGGTGCCATATACTATTATGAACGAAATCGCAAGCCTGGAATAGTCCGTCTTAAGCAGATTGCGGACCATTTCAGTCACTGCGTCTGGCTAAATCCTGAATCAACAACTTACTGGAATGAGCCCACCGTTATGATGATCAGAAAAATCTTCCCCATGTTTGAATTGACCATCGAAGGCCTGCAGCAAGCTGTTAAAAAATTAATAGTTAAGCGGTGACAGCGCGTCATAGTATAGCCGACAATATAGAAGCAACCTTCTGAGTCAAGTCCCACCTGTAGACAACAAATAAAGTTGCAGGTATAATCACGCCGTGTCTCGGCAGCCCAAACTCTTAATCACCCAGAAAAAAATCAATGAGGCTGTAGCCAAGCTAGCAGCTGAAATAAGGCAAGATTACCGGGGCAAGCAACCACTTTTAATAGGTATACTTAAAGGTTCCTTCGTTTTTATGGCTGACCTGGTTCGTGAGCTTGCCCTGCCGGTGGAAGTAGACTTCGTTAAGCTTTCCAGCTACGGTTCAGGCACCAGAACTTCAGGCAAGGTAAAAGTGGTCCAAGGATTGAAGTCATCAATAAAAGGCAAGGACGTATTGGTAGTCGAAGATATAGTTGACACCGGTCTAACTGTGTCTTTTCTTATGGAATACTTACAGAAGAAAAAACCTGTCTCTCTAAAGCTCTGCGCTCTGATCGATAAGCCATCACAACATAAAGTTCCGGTGACCATCGATTATCTCGGCTTTGCCGTGCCCGATAAATTCGTAGTAGGCTACGGCATTGATTGGGATGAAAAATTTCGTCACCTTCGAGATATATGTATCATTGACTAAGAAGACTTTCTCATAGCTAAGCTAAGCGGTTTCAGCTTGCATAAAACCGCTTTCCTGGACGCAACAGAATGATAAGTTGCACTGAGTAACAAAAATGAATTTATCTAAACTTATTTCAGTTGCCCGTGGGGACACGCCCGCAGACTTGTTGCTCCAGAATGCCAAAATAATAAATACCTTCGTCGGCATAATTGAAGAGGGCAACGTCGCTATTTACGGTGACAAAATTGCCGGAGTCGGTAACTACTTCAAGGCTAAGGAGACAATAGATATTGATGGTCATTATCTGGCTCCGGGGTTAATTGATGGCCACACTCATATAGAAAGCTCAATGCTCCATCCTGCCCGCTATGCGCACGCTATAGTTCCTCGAGGGATTTCTACGGTGATCACAGACCTGCACGAGATAACCAATGTGGCTGGATTTAATGGCATTAAATTTGTAATGGATTGGGCGAAGAAGCTGCCTATTGACATACTTTTAATGGCACCTTCATGCGTCCCGGCAACACATATGGAAACTAGCGGTGCCGAAATAACCTCTGAACAAATCAAAAAGGCCTTAAAAATAAGAAAAGCAATAGGACTTGGAGAAATGATGAATTTCCCGGGCGTTATCAACGGTAGCCGGGAGGTACTAAAAAAGATATCGGTTGCTCAGGGCAAAATCATTGACGGGCATGCACCCAGCGTAACAAACAAACATTTAAATGCTTACATAGCGGCAGGTATCTGCTCAGACCACGAGTCAACCTCGACAGAAGAAGGTAGAGAAAAGTTAAGGCGAGGAATGCACTTGATGATACGAGAGGGCTCTTCCGAAAAAAATTTGGATGCACTTTTACCCCTGGTTAACGACAAGACTTACAAGCGGTGTTTTTTCGTCGTCGATGACCGCAGCTGTTCCGACTTGCTTTATGAGGGTGACGTTGATGCTGTTGTCAGAAAGGCCATTCAGAAAGGCTTAGAGCCGATACGGGCTATACAAATGGCAACTATAAATACCGCTGAATATTTCAGACTGTACGACCGCGGAGGTATCGCTCCCGGTTATATGGCTAACCTGATAACCTTTGCCGACCTGTCGCAAATAGATGCCGATATGGTCTTCCATAAAGGCCATCTGGTAGCTAAAAAGGGCAAATATCTTGGGCCTGTGTTAAAAACTTTGGGCATGGAACTCGCCAATACATTCTGTATAAAACCTTTCGATAAAGAAGCACTAAAATTAACCGCCAGCGGAGGAAGTTTCCCGGTTATCGAAATCGTCCCCTGCCAGATACTGACCAAGAAAAGAATCGAGAAAGTAAAAATCAAAGATGGCGTAGTCGTATCCGACACGGACGAAGATATATTGAAACTGGCGGTTATTGAGAGGCATAAGGCAAGCGGCCATATTGGTCTAGGGCTGGTTAAAGGATTCGGCTTGAAACGAGGTGCCATAGCCTCGTCTATCGCCCACGACTCCCACAACATAGTGTCAGTCGGCACAAACGACCTAGACATTTTCACTTCGATAAAGGAAATAGAAAAACTAAAAGGCGGGTTGGTAGTTAGTATAGACGGTAAAATAGCGGCATCTTTATCTCTACCTATAGCCGGCCTGCTTTCACCGGAGCCTTTGGAATCTGTTGTGAAAAAATTCAACAATGTGGAAAAAACAGCCTCTACGCTTGGCCATGTCCCGCCAGCTGTGTTTGCGCTCCTTTCTTTTATCGCGTTGCCGGTTATACCAGAACTAAGATTAACTGACATGGGCTTGGTAGATGTAATAGAATTCAAGTTGATTAACAAGTCGTGAAACTCAGTACCATTTCATAGATTTCGGTTGACTTTCGAATGACGGAGGTGGGTAATGAAAAAAACAAGACTTTGTGAACTGCTCGGCATTGAATACCCGATTATTCAGGGCGGCATGGTATGGATTGCTAATGCTGAACTAGCTGCAGCAGTTTCAAACGCTGGCGGCCTGGGCTTAATCAGTCCCACAGCAGGGATGAGCAGCAATGATGACCAGGTAGAAAATCTAATTAAGCAGATAGAAACAGCTAATAGTCTAACGTCTAAACCTTTCGGTGTAAACTTACCTATAATGAACAACCCCCAGATTGACGCGCTTGTCGATACGGTTATTAAGGCCAGGGTGAAAGCCGTCGCTACAGCCGCCGGCAATCCGGCTCTGTACACCAGCCGCTTCAAAGAAGCTGGTATAAAAGTACTTCATCTGGTAGCCGCCGTTAGGCATGCGCAGAGCGCGGAAAAACGGGGAGTAGACGCGATTATCGCTGAAGGCTACGAGGCTGGAGGCCATAACGGCCTGGATGAACTAACAACTCTTACTTTAATACCACAGGTGGCGGACGCGGTGTCAATCCCGGTAGTAGCTGCCGGCGGCATCGCTGATGCCAGAGGCATAGTGGCCGCGCTAGCATTGGGTGCTGACGGTGTTCAGATGGGTACTCGCTTTGTCGCCACTCGTGAGTGTGTCGCACACCAAAATTTTAAGGACGCAATAATAAAGGCTGCAGATACTGATACAGCTATCACGGGCAGGAAAATCGGACCAACCAGGGTACTTAAGAACGAGCTAGCCGTCAAGTTATTGGAGATGGAAGCCGCTGGGGCTTCGGCTGAAGAGTTGCTAGCTTTTATTGGGAGTGGTAGGTCACGGACCGGACAGTTCGAAGGAGACCTTGTTAACGGAGAAGCTTACTGTGGCTCCATAGCCGGCTTGATAAAGGAAATAAAAAGCGTCGCTGAAGTAATCCAAAGCATTGTCGACAACTACGATAAGGTACTGGCCCGTTTAAGATAATAGATAACCGGTTTAACCGGCTTTTTCCGCTCTAGCTCGGGTGCTTCGCGCCAGGACTCGAATAGCCTCCATTAAATCCTGACGCCGACAATCTTTAGTCAGATACCAACTGGCGCCCGCCTCAAGTGCAGCGCCTACGTAATCACCGTAGACAGTTAGAAACAGAATCTTAACATCAGGTTGGCTTCGCTTTATACGACGGGTTGCCTCCGTGCCGTCCATGCCCGGCATGTGGGCATCCATTAGAATAATATCCGGAACCAGTTTTTCCGCTTTAGTCACAGCCTCCAGACCGTCAGCAGCCTCCCCAATTACTTCTATGTCAGTCTGGGGCTCAAGTATGCTCTTTAGTCCTTCTCTTACTACTTCATTATCATCGACTATAAGTACCCTAATCTTTTCCATTCTTTCTCCTATGTCAGGCTGTGAATCTCTTATTTCCAGCTCTAAGTTTACCGCCTTAATTCAGTTATACAATCAGGAGTGTGGCTGGTTTCTAGTAGGCAAAAAGGAGGAGGTTGAGTCTCAACCTTTCCTCCGATATCTGATAGTACTTTAGTACGATTTTTAGAGACGGATAATACCCCTCTTCAAAGCTTGTGTTACAGCTTCTGTACGGTCATTCACTCCCAGTTTTTGAAAGATATTAGTGATATGCGTTTTAACCGTACTCTGGGCGATATTGAGCTCTGCGCTAATTTCTTTATTTGCCGCACCTTTGGCCATAAGACGCAATACTTCTACCTCGCGCTCAGAAAGCTCTTCACCGGACGGTGTACGGCGGGATAGCTGGGAGAATCGGTCAAGCAGCTTTGATGCAACCACCGGCTGGATAAGCGACTCACCGCGATAAACAGACCTTATGGCTTTAAACAAATCCTCTCGCGGGGCATCCTTAAGGAGATAAGCCCGCGCACCAGCCTCTATGCCGCTAAATATATAATCGTCATCGCTGTAAGTAGTCAGTATTATAAATTTAACGTCAGGCATTGCCGGGCGAATCTGCCTCATGGCTTCGACGCCGTCCATCTCGGGCATCCTGAGGTCCATCAGCACTACGTCTGGGCTTAATTCTTTAGCTTTGTTGACTGCTTCCAGGCCGTCCTTAGCTTCACCAACCACTTTAAAATCAGCCTCCCGACTCAGCATGGCGATTAATCCTTCTCTCACCACCGGATGGTCATCAGCAATCAAAATCTTTATAGCTTCCACTACGAAACCTCCTTTCCGGTGGGAATAGATATCCTTACCAGCGTCCCTTTACCCATCTGGCTTTGCACTTCAAACGTACCACCTAAGCCCCGAGCCCGCTCCCTCATACTTATCAAACCGAAGGTATCCCGTTTCTTTACACTCTTAGCACCATTGTCTGATATTTTCGGTTCAAACCCAACGCCATCATCTCGAACTGCCATCTCCACGGCTGACTCAATAAAAGCCAGATTTACCTCTACTTCTGTAGCTTTAGCATGCTTTCTCACGTTAGTCATAGACTCCTGAAAAATTCGAAGAATACCAGCTTCTACCTCAGGCGGTAAGTCACGCCTGTCGCCAAAAACATTAAACTCCACCTTCACCCCTGTGCTCTGGCTGAACCTATCTACCTCTTGTTTTATGGCATCTGCTAGCGGGCGCTGTTCAAGAGCCTGAGGGCGTAAGTTCCATACCGAACGCCTTGCCTCGGCTAGACTTTTTCTGGCCAGATTTCTAGCCTGGTTTAAATGGCGTTGTAACGCTGGTAAATCGCTGCCCAAAGCTTGTTCCGCTGCCTCCAGCTGCAAAATAATGCCGCTGAATCCCTGGGCAAGCGTGTCATGAATTTCCCTAGCCATGCGGTTACGTTCTTCCATTACCGCCATTTGACGTGTCTCATCATACAGGCGTGCGTTGTCAATAGCCACCGCCAACTGGTCAGCAAGTGTCTGGGCCGTAAATAAATCAGCTTCACCAAAGGCATCTACTTCCGTGCTCTCGATATCGAGGACTCCAATCACATTATTCCCAATCTTCACCGGCACGGCAAGCTCAGATTTGGTGTCTCTTAGCGCTTCAACAGCACGATATCTCGGATCTTCACTGACATCATTGGCCAAAATTGGTTCCCCCGTCTGAGCAACCCATCCCACTATGCTCTCTTCATCTACCTGCAATGGTACCCCAACAGGTATAACGCCTTTCTGCCCGCTCAGACACAGCGCTTTAAGCGACAAAGCGCCGGAAGCGGGCTCCAATAAAAATATATTGACGTTATAGTAATGAAAAGTCTCACGAAGTAAGTTGCCCACATAAGGTAGAAGCTCATCAAGTTTAACGATAGAGCTAATCTTGCGGCTAACTTCGTTTACGGTACGCAATTGCTCTGCCCTCTGACGCTCCTGCCTGGTTCTGTCAGCAACCTTCTGTTCCAAATTAGTGTAGGACTCTTTCAAGGCCTTGGCCATTTCGTTAAACTGATCGGCTAACTGCTCGATCTCGTCTCCGGTCTCAGCCTTAATGTGATAGTCGAGTTCGCCCTTGGCAATGACTTCGGCACCTTTAGTTAGTGCCAGTATCGGCCGAGTAATGGCCCCGGATAACAAAAATATGACGGCAGTAGCCAATAATATCATACCACCGAAAACACCGGTGAAAATCCACTGTGTTTTCTCTACAGCCTCATTTATAGATTTAATGGTAGCCTGAACTGTGGAAGCTATAGCTGCTTCCTGCTCTTCGGCAGGCGCTGAATATTCATCAATATATGTATCAGCGGCTACCACCAAATTTGTACCCTCCACGGGTATGCAGTGCATATACTTTGTCCTGACGTTTCCATTTTCGTCCTGCCAGTCATATAAGCCTGACGCTTCTCCCTTAAAGCTTCTCTCTACTATAGAGGCATAGGAGACAGGTTCACCACCCACTTTAAGTAAATTGACACCTATCAGCTTGGGGTCTGCATCAAAATAGACTATGCCGGTATTATCATAAACCATTGTTGAACCGGTCTGACCAACTGTCTGCACCGCTATATCCTTCAGTTCGGTGCTCTCCTTCAGTTCAGAAACGCCTAAATTGGGATGGTACTGCATGAAAAGCCCTATCTCGTCGGCAACATACAAGGCGCGCCTCTGTATTAAAGTCCGTCCTAGGTCTTCCAAAGCAGAGATGCTCTGGCGAGCAACTTCTTGTGACATGGTAGTGCTATTCTGTTTGACTATAGCGCTGACCTGATATAGGGTACGAAATGCCAGCAAGCTGATAATGCCCATTGAGACTAAAGACAAAGCCAAAAAAAAGATAAGGATTTTGGACCTTATGCCCATCCGCACTTTTACTCTATTCGTGAAAAAATCTCTTCCGTTTTCTGCTCCGTTTGCCATATCAACTTTTCTCCATATTCCAGCAAAATCCTCCGCCGCTCATCCTGCACTTTCTTAGTCTCCAGATATGTCTTTAACGCTTCAATGGGACTCATCCCCTGGCTGGTTAATTCACCCAACCTCAGACGCCCCTCCTGTCTTATCTCTTTGGCAACTACCGCATAGTGAGCTGCTTTTAGAGTCTTGGTAATCTCCACGTCACGAACATAGGCCTCGAGAGCAGCGGGCAAGCTGATATGAACCCTGACTACAGCATCTTTGATAGTTGCCTGCTGTTTAGCGATAGCCTTCAAAACAGTTCCGGTCGGGTTTATATCTTCAGCAACGATATCAATCGTAACTGTTATGAAGCGCCGAGCGTTAACTTTATGGAATTCATAGTTTACGCGTTTCTTTCCTCCTGTCATCTTCAAATCAACCACAAAGAACCCTTTATCTTCATCTTCATCGCCGAAGTCGAAACGTTCCAAACTTCCAGCATAAATAACAGGCGGGTTTTGAAGTAAAACCTGATGCCGGTGGATATGTCCTAGAGCCACGTAGTCAAAAGCAGGTAAAGCCATATTTCCCAAAAGTAAAATTGGGTCCCTACCCACCACCATGCTCCTCTCCGATCCTGGTTTAGCTGTCGATACCGACGCGTGTACAACCAGTAACGCCGGTAAAGCCGGGTCGAGTCCAGCAACAAGGTCTAATAGCCTGTGCGTCATTATTTCCTGAAGTCTGTCATTTGCCTGCTCTATACTGAGATTTTTCGCTTCTTCTCGACTTAGCAATGCGCTTCGCTTCAGCCAGGGTAAGGCCACTAACTGAACAGTCCCATGTCTGGTAGGTATATTATAAATATCCGGTCGGTTGCCTACATATATATGGTTAATAGATAACGTATCGAAAATCTCAACAGCGTTAGCCCGGCCAATCGCATTGGGCAGGTCATGATTACCGATCAATAGAAAAACAGAAATCCCACTCTCCGACAGTCGTCTCAGCCGTTTTGCAAATTCTCGCTGTTGGGTCTGGGAAGGGTCGCGGCTCTTGTAGGCGTCTCCACAGAAGATAACCAGGTCGACGCTGTTATCCATTGCATATTGCGTCACCTCATCCAGTACCTTCAGGACATCTATCAACCTCGTCGATAATCCGGTAACCGGGTCCACACCGCCGTAGGTCTCCATCCCCAGATGGAGGTCAGCAAAATGAAGAATCTTCATTGTTCCTTGGTATCAGATGTTCTGGTTGCCCATAAAGGCTGGGTATCAAAGGCTTCCCCGCACAGCTTTGCTTGCAAAGTTCCAACTAACTCTTTTATCGGCAATCTAATCTGTGCCAGGCTATCACGTTCCCTGATAGTAACCTGATTATCCTCTAGCGATTGAAAATCAACGGTAACACAGAAAGGAGTACCCACTTCATCCTGACGTCGATAACGCCGACCTATGCTCTGGGCATCATCATATTGCGTTACAAAATGGCGACGAAGCTCAGAGTAGACCTCTCTGGCCAGGGGCGCCAGCTTCTCATTTCTGCTCAGTGGCAAAACAGCGACCTTGATTGGAGCTAGCTCACGGTGAAGATGCAAAACCACTCTCTTTTCCCCATCAGCTACATCCTCATCATAAGCGTCTACCAGAAATGCCAGCAGTGATCGGTCAACCCCCGCCGATGGCTCAATAACGTACGGTACGTAGCGCTCCCCTGAATCTTCATCGAAATAACTCAAGTTCTTACCGCTGTGTTTAGCATGTTGCACCAGGTCGAAGTCACCTCTATTGGCTACACCCTCC
>Ga0153916_10000803_pt1 | contig 21756 bp, 22 predicted proteins | sample Opewatmetagenome_FD_109642 | JGI IMG/M metagenome (GOLD analysis project Ga0153916, IMG submission 109642) | Freshwater wetland microbial communities from Ohio, USA - Open water 3 Core 3 Depth 4 metaG | ecosystem: Environmental > Aquatic > Freshwater > Wetlands | place: USA: Ohio, Lake Erie...
AGCCGCCATCCGCGCGAAGATGCAGGCCAAGGACGACAACGGCAAGTTGAAGTTCTTCACCGACGCGAAGTACCGCAACGACGTGGAAGCGGAGATGCGGGCCTTCTACCAGCAACAGCAGGGGGCTGCGTAGGCCATGCCACTGAAAAAGAGCGCGAGCAAATCCGCCTTCAGCTTCAACGTGAAGACGGAGATGGCGCACGGCAAACCGCAGAAGCAGGCGGTCGCCATCGCTTTCGCAACTCAACGGCGCGCCGGAAAACGCAAGTAGTGCGCTTTCACCTTTGGCCTTCGAGAGAGGGCCAAAGCTAAAATCGCAAGATTCGGTTGGATCTGGCCGGGACCTCGCAAGAGCCGGCATCACGAACCACCCGGTCGCAGCACGATACGCTGCGAGGCCAGACAGAGCCGACCACAAGTCGGGACCTCGGGTCGAGCCCAAACCGTGAAAGGCGGTCGGTGACTCCATCCATTTCCCCCTTGTAAAGGTAAAGAACCATGTCTATCAACCTCGGCGGCACTCCCAGCGCCACCACCAACGCGGCCGTCATCAGCTATGACGTCTCCGTGAAGATGGCCTATCAGGGCTCGAGCCGTCTGCGCAACACCGTCACGGTGAAGTCGGGCGTCACGGGCGCTTCCCACAACTTCCGCAAGTTCGGTGCGGGCGTTGCGTCTCAGCACTCCAGTGCCGAGCTCATCACCCCGGCGGACTACACGCACGCCAAGGTGGCGGCCACCCTGTCGAATTGGCGCATCGGTGACTACACCGACCTGTTCGACCAGGCCGAGACCACGGTTGACGAGCGCGCTGCGCTCGCCGAGTCGAACGCCAAGGCGATCGGCCGTGCCGAAGACCAGCTCATCATCGACGCACTCGACGCGGCCACGAGCCTCGCCGGTACGGTCGACGAGGATCTGGGTGCGACGAACTCTCCCATCAACAAGGAAAAGCTGCTCCGCGCGAAGCGGTATCTGACGGCCAAGCAGGCTGACGCCACCCAGCACACGCTGCTGGTGAATGCGATCGGCATGGAAGGCGCGCTGTCGGAAGTCGAAGTGACGAGCGCTGACTACCAGACCATGCGCGCGCTGGCCGAGAACGGCGGCACGCTGCAGGGCAAGTCGGCCTTCGGCTTCAACTGGGTGGTCCTCGAGGACCGTGCGGAGGGTGGCCTCCCGGTGGGCTCGGCGAGCATCCGCCTGTGCTTCGCGTACGATCGTTCCGCGGTCGGTCTCGCGACGGCGCTCGAGCCGTCGACCCGCGTCGACTTCATTCCCGAGCGGTACGCTTACCTCTCGCAGGCGGTCCTCAAGGCCGGCGCGACGGTGATCGACAGCAACGGCGTGGTCGAGGTGCAGTCGTACGAGGCGTAAGCCTCAAGGGGCCGGGTAACACCGGCCCCTGTCTTTTCCTTCAATTTCATCGAGGAACACTTCAATGGCTTACTCTCGCGCAAACCTCCAGCGCGTCGGCCCGCAGAACTCCAATGCGCCGACCCTCTGGACCTACTCGGACACGGGTTCGGCCCTGACCACGATCGACGGCAGCGGTTACTTCAATGACGCTGCGGACGTGCTTCAGGTCGGCGACGTGATCTTCGTCAACGCCTCGTCCAGCACTTTCGGCATTCAGGTCGTGCGCAGCAATACGCGCGACATGACGGCTTCACCGCCGGTCGAAGGCGTGGTCGATACGTCCAACGCGGTCGCGCTGGGTTCGATCAACAGCGACTAAGATGAGTCGCAACCGGGGGCGGCCTTCGCCCCCGGTTCTCTTTAACGCACAAGGAATTCTCGAAATGGCATTCGTCAGTTTCGCTCGAGCCATGCAGAAGCCCGCGTTTCTCAAGGCCGCCAAGGCCGCAGGACTGCGCGGCGAGTCCGACATGGCTGATCGCACACGGCGCGAGGCGCAGACCAACCACACCTGGGCGAAGTATCCGCCCGGCGCTGGCACGGACGCAATTGCCGCTCCGCGTGTCAACGGCAACATCAAGATCGACATCGCCGCAGCCAAGACTGCGCATCTGGCGCTGAGTTAAGTTCGTTCAAGGAGAAGCCTATGCCGGCACTGCTGGTTGTTGGCTCGGCCCCGTGTGCACAAGCGGACCTCGCCAAGGCCCGCGCGATGTACTCGGACGCCGAGATCATGACGGTGAACGGCGCGTGCACGATGGTGCGTGATGCGCAGCACATGCTGAGTGGGCACACGGCCAAGGCCAAGGAATTCGTCGCGGCGCGCAAGAAGGCGTTCCCTGACGCTTCGCTCCCGCGCGTGCATGCGAACACGCTGAACAAGCACCTGAACTCCAACAAGGTCGTGCACCCGATGGTCACGGACTGGTGGGGCGGGGAGATGTCCAGCGGCGCGACGAGCGCGGGCAAGGCGGCGCTGATCGGGATAGCGATGGGTTTCCATCCGATCATTCTGTGCGGTTGCCCGATGGACGGCAGTGGGTATGACCCGGCAGAGGCCGTCGTCCCGCAGGACAGATCCTGCGCGCGGATCGGCGACGCTGCGATGCAGAACCGCCGGACGATCATGGGTTACCGTGAGAAACTGATCTCGCTTGCGCGCACGGTGTTCAAGGACAAGGTGTTCAGCATGTCGGGGTTCACCCGGCAGCATCTGGGGACCCCTCCTGAACAGGACTGGACATGCTGATCTGGGCGCTGGACGACCGCCCGTACGACCACTACGGTCTTGAACTGCAGTCGGCCGGCATCGCGCGCGGGCACGACGTGCGCTTGTTCAAGCGCGCGGAACAGGTGACGGCACCTGGCTACGTGTTCATGCGGCTCGATCAACGCGAACCGCGACTGACGTTCGACCGGCAGCAGTACAGCGCGCTGGTCGGCCGCGAAGGACTGAAGTTCATTCAGGACCCCGGCCAGATCCACGCGTACGAAGACAAGTTGGCGCAGACGATGATGTGGCGTACGTTCATGCCGGAGACGCAGATCATGACGTCTCGCGACACGGCGCAAACGTACGCGCACCTCGCGCCGTACCCGCTCGTGTCCAAGTCTGCCATCGGCTCGGCCAGCCACAACGTTCGGCTTCTGCAGGACGACAGCGCCGCGCAACGAGAGATCGCGGCGATCTTCAGCAAGAACGGGATGGCTGTCTCGCTCGGGCGGCAGAAGGACTACTGGTTGATCCAGCGGTTCATTCCGCACGAAGTGACGTACCGCGTGACTGCCGTCGGCACGAAGCGGCACATCTACCAGCGGTTCAACTTCAAGGACCGTCCGATGGCCGCGCCGTCGGCGGTGATTCCGACGCAGCCTCTGCCGATGGGCCCGCTGGCCGAGACGGTGCTTGAGTTCAGCAACAAATTCTTCGCCGCAGCAGAAACTCAGTGGTGCGCGATCGACGTGATAGCTGGATCTGACAAGCTATACCTACTCGAAACGGCATTGGGTTGGGCTCGAGGCAACGATGCCAGCGGCAATGCGCTGTTCTACGGCACGAAGCACTCGCTCTTGACGCAGCACGAACTGCTGCTCGACGAAATCGAGGCCGGAGTGTTCGGGTGAGCCGCTACCAACGTTCGGTAGTTCTCGTTACGTGGTTGTGGCGCAACGGCTGGCGGCCGGGCATGTACGATCACAGACATGTGAATCGCCTCTACCGTCAGTTACAAAGGCACATGACGGGGAAGTGGAAATTGGTCTGCGTGACCGACGACCCTACGGGTATCGAGTGCGAGACCTTCCCGCTGTGGTCCATGCCTGAGCCGCTGTTGCCGGAATTGAAGGACCCCACACCGAATTGCTACGCGCGGCTGAAGTTGTTCGACCCCGGCACGGCGTGCCTGTTTGGCGCCGACCTGTTGGTGTCGATCGATCTGGACACGACAGTGTACCGCGATCTCAGCCCGCTCTTTACGGACGAGCCGTTCAAGATCATGCGCAACGAGCGCGCGGATACGGCCAAGTATTGCGGCACACTGTGGCAACTGAGGCCGGGCGCGCATCCCGAAGTGTGGCGGGACTACGACCCGGTGCTGACTCCGCACATCACGTACACGGATCTCGGGTTGTACGGCAGCGATCAGGCGTGGTTGTCGCACAAGATCCCGGACGCCCCGACGTGGGGTCCGCGCGACGGAGTGCTGTGGAACAAACGCTGTCGGACGCACAAACTGCAGGACGGCGTACGACTGATCTACTTCGCGGGAGATACCAAGCCGTGGGACGAGAAGTGCCGGCTAACGCATCCAGCACTGTACACGCCGCTATGAAGTCCCCCGCGCGCGACCCACATTTCGCGACGAACTCGGTGCACGGCTACTGGGCGCAGGAACCACTCATCAAGAGGGTGCTGTCCTTCGTGCCGCAGCGACGGGCCGCGGTCGACGTCGGTGCGCACATCGGTGTGTGGACGCAGATGTTGGCCGCGCAGTTCAAGCAGGTCTATGCGTTCGAGCCGGTCGCCGAGAATTTCGAGTGCTTGCGCGCGAACGTCGATCAGCCGAACGTACACCTGCATGCGGTGGCGCTTGGGGCGGGTTGCGGTTTTTGTGACCTGACTCTCCCGACCGGAGGCAACTCTGGCACGTGGCGCACCAAGCATCGCGTCGGAGAAACCCTCGTGGTGCCTCTCGACGCGCACGGTTTGTTGGACGTCGACCTCATCAAGATCGACACGGAAGGCACGGAGGGCGAGGTTCTTCAGGGCGCCAGAGAGTTACTCGAGCGCTGTCACCCGCACGTGTTCTTCGAGGACAACGGTCTCGGGCAGAAGTATTTCGGGAAGGACTGGGCGAACCCGCGCAGCGTGCTCGAGGAGTTCGCGTACGTCCGGATTGCGCGACTGCAGAAGAACGAGTTGTGGGCGCCGAAACTCTCACGGTAGCGTGCGTCTACCGTCCTGGCGGCGGGTTTGATGACTCGTACGTCTACAAACTGCGCGACGCGTTCGGCCGGCACTTGCACGTTCCTCACCGCTTTGTGTGCCTGACAAACCGGCCGCTGACCGTTGATCGGATACCACTGGAGCGGCGGTGGCCTGGCTGGTGGTCGAAGCTGGAGTTGTTCCGGGCCGGACTGTTCTCGGGGCCCGTGTTCTACACGGATCTCGACACCGTGATCGTGAGCGACGTGACCGACATTGCAACCGCTGCATATGACTTCGCGTGCGGAACGAACTGGAAAGGCTGCGGCACGCACATCAGTTCAGCGGTCATGGCGTGGGATGGCCGGACAGACCTGAGTAACATCTATCAGTCGTTCGATCTCGCGGCGGTTGAGCGGTACGAACAGAGTTGGGAGCGATGGGGCGATCAGGGCTGGATTCAGGATCACTTGAATCGGCCCTTCAAGTGCCTGCTGAAACGGTGGCCGAACCGCATCGTCCACACCAAGACGCACGTCTGGAAGGGGCGACACGCGACCAACGCTCCGGCGCCCAAAGACGCTTCGATTGTCTGCTTCTCGGGGCGCCCACGGCCGCACGAACTGCCGCCGGGCAACCCACTACTGAGGGCATGGAATGGCGAACATTGAGACCCAGACCAAGATCGGCTTGCTGTCGAAGGCTCTTATTTTGATCGGAGAAAAGCCGCTCAACTCTCTGTCCGACGAGCGCTATGGCGCCACGGTCGGTTCGAACCTGTTCGAACTCATCTACGAGAACGAACTCCAGTCCAATCGCTGGCGCTTCGCCTGCGCCAAGGTAGCGCTCAGCCGCCTTGTCGATGTGCCGCTCAACGAGTGGCAGTACGCTTTTCAGCTTCCCCCCACCATGCTGCTGCCAATCGGCATTTTTCCCGCAGCCCCTTACGAAATCTACGCAGACCGCCTGTACACGGAGCAGTCGACTATCGAGTTGGACTATATGTTCAAACCCGACGTCACGGCCGTGCCTGCGTACTTCTCGACGCTGATGGTCTACGCGCTCGCGCGGGACATGGTCAAACCGATCACCGAATCGGAGAACGCGGTGGTCACGTTCATGAAGAAGTACCAGTTCCAGCGGGACCGCGCGATGTTCGCGGACGCGCAGGGCCGGCCGAACTCCTCGATCGTCTACTCGCCCTTCACGGATGTCCGGTAAGTGCGCACGCACGTTCTCCAGAACAACTTTTTGGCCGGGGTTCTCGACCCGCGCGCCAAGACGCGCGTGGAAACCGCGAGCTACAACAATGGACTGCTGGTAGGCGTGAACATCACGCCGCACCAGCTCGGCGGTGTGCGGCGCCGGCAGGGGCTGAAGTACCTCGCCACCGTGCCGAATCAGCTGACGCGCATCAGCTCGGGCATCACGGCCACGGCACCGAATGGCGGCACGGCGAACAACGCCAAAGATGACAGCAACACGACATTAGTGACGACTACGAGCACTGTCGGCACGACCGATCCTTTCATAGTCGTCCACTACGATCTGGGTAGCGCGAAGTCTGTGCTGTTCGCCGACGTCGAGGATATCTACAGCGACGGCGGGTCGAGCACGCAGTTCCGCATCCAGTACAGCACGGACGACAGCAACTGGACCACGTGGGGCACCGCGTTCCCGGCGCTTGATGTCACGGCGCGCAGTTATCGCCGGGGTGGCACCGCCGTCTCGGCCCGCTACTGGCGAGTGGTCAAGATCGGCGGCACCGACATGGGCGCGGTGCACATCACCCTCGCGAACTTCACCCTGTGGCAAGACGCGGGGACCATATCCGCCGGGCGCCTCTTCGGATGGGAAGTCTCTACCGAGAGCCGGTACATACTCGCGCTCACGGACCGCTCGGCAACGATCTTTTCGGCCGGGGTACAGGTGGCTCAGCTGCCCTCCCCGTACGCGAACGCAGATCTCGCGGAACTCGACGGCACGACCAGTGCCGAGTCGCTGATCGTCGTGCACAAAGACTACGCGCCGCGGTTCTTCGTGCAAGAACTGGATGGGAATTTCCAGACCTTCCAGATCGTGTTCGACAGCGTGGCCAGCTTCGACTACAACGACAGCAGCAGCCCGACAGCTACTTCGGACGTGCAGGCCATCGTCTTCGCCTCGGGGTGGGTCGAAGGAGACACGTTCCAGATCTCGCTGGGCAAGGGCGCCCTCGGCGAAGCGAAGTCCGCTGCGGTGTCTTTCGCCGGCGACAATGCCACGACTGCGGCCAACATCCAGAGGGCGGTACAGGACCTCTGGACGGTGCAGGCATTCGACGGCGTGACTTGCGCGCGCACAGGCGCGCTGACGTTCACGGTCACGCTCGCCAATGCCAGCGCTGCGGCGTACGACAAGATGACTGGTATTCCGCTCAGCAGTTCGGCACAGATAGCGGTAACGCATTCCGCGACAGGAACTTCGCGAACCGAGCCGGTGTGGAGCGCGACTCGCGGGTATCCGCGCACAGTGGCGTTCTTCGAAGGGCGCCTGTACTTCGGCGGTACCCGATCGCGCCAGCAGACGCTCATCGGGAGCCAGGTCAATAACCCATTGGCTTTCGAGATCGGCGAGGGACTGGCCGACGACCCTGTCATGATTACGCTGAACGGCGCGCAGCTCAACGCGATCACGGGGCTGTTCGCCGGACGCACGCTGCAACTGTTCACCTCCGGCGGAGAGTTCCGCTACGTGAAGGACCAAGGCGCCCCGGTGACACCTGGCGACACCCCGGTCAATCAGACCCAGTATGGCAGTGCGCGCACCAAGCCGGTCACGATCGACGGTGCCACCGTCTATGTCCAGCGGCACAAGCGTTCGATCCGCGACTTCCGGTTCGACTACACTGAGAACGCCTACAACTCGCTGGGCATCTCGGCGCTGGCCGCGCACCTCGTCTACGACGTCAAGGACCTCGCAGCGTGGAACGGCTCCGCCGTCGACGAGATCGGTTTGGTGTTCGTGGTCAATGGGGCTAACCCGGACACGAGCACTGACGCGTTCCCCGACGGCACGGTCGCAGTGCTCAATACGCGCAAGGAAGCGAACATCCAAGCGTGGACGATCTGGACGACCGCCGGAGAGTTCAAAGCCGTAGCCACCGTACTCGAGGATATCTATTTCCTTGTTTCGCGAACGCTCAACGGCACGAACGTTCTGACTCTGGAGACCGCGGACTACGACTACTACACCGACTGCGCGACGCAGGTCGCGAACAGTCCGGCGTCCACCACAGTCACGGGGCTGAGCCACCTCAACGGTGTTGAGTGTCGGGTGCGCGCCGATGACTTCGTTCTGGAGAACGTCACGCCCAGCGCGGGCAGCGCCACGATCGCGCGCGCCAGTTTGGCGGTAGAAGTGGGGCTGGACTGGACGCCAGAAGTCACTCCCATGCCCTTGCAGAACATGCTCGCGGTCGGTTCGAACCTGATGCGCAAGAAGCGCATCGTGAAGGTACGCGCTTCGGTGCGTAATACTTTGGGCCTGCTCATGAACGGCCGGCCGTTGGCTGATCGGTACTGGGACCAGAACAACTTCGACGAAGCGGCCACGCCGTACACGGGTGTGCATGAGTTGGAAGAGACGACCAACTGGGATCAGGCTGAAGACAAATTGGTGGCCTTTACGCAGGTTGATCCGCTGCCGATGGAACTTCTTGGCATCGACGTCCAGATGGAAACCTCGGAATAACCATGATAGCAATTCCCATGATCGCTATGGCAGTCGCCGGTGTCGCGAAGACGGTAGTCGGCTACAACGCGATGCAGGACCAGTCGAGCGCGCTTCTCGGGCAGGCGCGGCAGGAGAAGGACGCTGCGCAGCAGCGCGAAATTGAACGACGCCGTGATCTGATGCGTGCGCTGTCCGCGCAGAACGCTCAAGCGGGCGCCGCCGGCGTGGAAACCAGCGGATCTACTCAGGGGCTCATGCTCACCGACATCAAGCAGAACCAGCAGGATCTGCTGACGGACGTATCCAACACCAGTCTGAAAAATCGCGATCTGAGGCAGCGAGCCGCAAACGCGCGCCGCGCTGGAACTTGGGGCGCTGTTGGAGGGCTGCTAGAAACTGCTAAAGGCGCTGCGGGTGCGTGGCCTGGTAGTGCCCCCAGCACCGGCGGGGGTGCCGCTTCCGGCGAAGCAGGCGGCTTTGGCGCGGGGACTGGCGGCATCTACGGCGGCCAAGGAGCGAAGCTCTAATGGCTCTCCGATACCGCGAACTGCAGGCCCCGACCGTGATACAGCCGGGGTATTACGATGGCGGCAGCCGCGAGGCCGCGGCCGCGTTGAGCGATACGCTGGGAGCCTTCGGCAAACTGGCGACCGACTATGGCGTCAAGCAGGGCACCGCTCGCGGTGAGCAGGCCGGGGCGCAGGCCGGCGCCAGCGGCAACCCGGACTTCAAGAAGGGCATGTGGCTCATGACGGCGTATGGTCAGGCGTTCAACAATTCGGCGATGCGCAGCTACGCGATCAAGTCCGAAGCCGACGCCGAAGATCAGGCGGCCCGTCTTGAGGTGCAGTCGGCAGACAACCCGGACACGTTCCGCCAGCTCTACGGGCAGGTGGCACAGGAGACGCTCAAACACGCGCCGCCGGAAGCGCGCGCAGTCCTGACGGATCTCTACAACAAGCGGATGATCGAGGGCGTCGCGCGTCTGAGCCGCGGACAGGCCACAGAGTACAACAAGCAGGCCCGGTCTGATTTGGCGGAAGGCATCGGTCGTTCCACGGACCGCATCGCTCGGTTACGTTCGACAGATGACCCGACGCAACACGCGCTGGCCGATCAGGAAGAGGCGAAGTTGGGGTTGATGATCGACGGATCTCAGCGCGATGGCACGCTGAGCGCGGTCGAGGCGCAGGCGCTGCACAAAGACGCCTACGACCAGGCGATCACTCAAACCGTGCAGACTCGCTTCGACAACGAGCTGGGCAACCCGTACGGCGATCCTGTGAAGTTCATCCAGAATCTGCAGGAACAGAACAAGACCAGCGACATCCTCTCTCCTGAACAAGAAGACAAGTTGACTGGCAGTCTCTTCGCGCAACTGCGTGATCGCAACGCGTTGCGCACTGAGGCGACTACGGCCCAGCGGTTGGAGCGTGAGCAGCGTTGGCAGGAAGGCGAGAAGACTGCCACCGAGCTGTGGCTGGGCCACCGGCTCAATAACACAACGCTCCTGCGGATGGTCAGCAGTGGCGATCTGGACCCTGGCCTTGGCCGCATCTTGGCCAGTTCCCTGACGTCCGCGGCCAGCGAAGGTCCGTCAGATCCTCGCGCGCTCATGGAAGCGACGCTTGATCTGGACAAATTGGATGAGCGGCAACTCCTCACTTACCCCGGTCTGTCACGCGGCGATCGTGAGAGTCTCATCAAGAAGCGCGCTGAGAACGCCACCGGCTGGCGCGCCACGCAACAGGCGCGCGAGGGCGAGCAGCGTATCGACCGATCTCTGGGCATCGCCCCCGGTACGATGACGGCCACGTTGTCCGACGCGCAGAAGACCGCGCGGCAACGCGCAATGACGTCTTGGTACAACCAAGTCGACGCATTGCCCCCGCTGGAGCGGCAGGCCAAAGCGATCAGCATTTCCGAGGACGTGATTTCCACCACGATCAGCACCGACACGCAGCTGACGATTGAACGCAAGATGCAGAGCCGACAGGCAGTCATCGACGAGTACGCCAAACTGGGCGACCTCGACGAGGAACAGCAGAAACAGCGGCAGCTTACACTGGACGCTCTTGACTCCTCGATCTCCCGTCTTCGCGCGAAGGTGAAATAATGGCTGCCACGGACATCGACTCGCCCGACTTCGACGCGCACGCGCTGGTCGAGGCGAACAACGCCAAGGCCGCGCAGATCACGGCGGAGAAGCGAGCCAATTCGTTCATGGGCAAGACGATGCAGGCGGATCGCGCGATCCACCAGTACGTGCAGGACCTGCCGGGGAACATCTCGGCGGGATTGGTCACGGCGTTCCTCAACACCGCCGACAACCTGAACAAGTACGACGAATGGTTCACCACGCCGGCGGACTACGCAGTCGCCAACGCCAAGCAGGGCAAACTGTCCACCGAGCCGACACCGCTCGAGCCGCTCATCCCGGCGGCCGTCCTCGACCCGGTACGCCGGTTGCGCGACTGGATGGCGGAAGGCAAGACGGGCGTCGCCGACGAGGTCACGCAGGGGATCGCGCAGTTCGCGATCCCCTACGCGGGATTCGCCAAGGCGTTCGGGCTGGCCAGCGGCGCGGGCACGGCGGCGAATGTGATCGGTACGGCGGGAGCTGACGTGGCGTCGGGGATGACGGTTCAGACGCCGCACGACGGTCGTATGGCCGATCTGCTCGACCTCGCCCGGCACAGTCACGGCAAGTTTGCGGACGTACTGCACACGATCGCCCCGGACGGCAGCGCGATCAACAGCTACATTGACTGGATGACGGCGCGCGAAGGCGAGACCGGCGCCGAGGGGCGCTTCAAGAACGTGGTCGACAATCTGGTGTCGAGCGCCGTCCCGGCGGGGCTCATCTACGCCGGCGCGAAGACGTTCCGAGGAGCTCGCCATATGCTCGGTTTTGGTGCAGAACCGCTCCCGGCGGGGCCCGCGGCCGCCGCGCCCGCAGCGCCGCCGGCCGCCGCCCCCAAGGCATCGACCCCGGGTTTCACCTTCAGCGCTCCTGAGACCTCCCCGGTGGGCGTGGTCCGGCTGAACACGACGAATCCGGACATGATGCACGAATACACGCACGCCGGATCTCAGGTGATCCGCGCCCAGCAAGGCGGCGAGGACGTAGGCTTTATCGCTTTCCACCCGACGGAAGACGGGAAGTTGCAAATCAATCGCAGCAAGATGGCCCCAGACAAGCAAGGCCAGAAGGGCGGGCAGGGCCTGCTGCTGCAGGCGCTGGACGCGGCCGCCCAGCAGGGCAAGCCGCTGGTGTCGGACAACACCGTCACGGCAGCCCAGCTCCGCGTATACGCCTCGCTGGAGCGGCAGGGCGCCATCCGGGTCACGTACGCCGAGCCCGCCAAAGTCAAGGCGGCGCTGGCCAAGAACGACCCTCGGGTCGTCGTGAAGGCCCCGGGCAGCGGCCCGCTCGTCACCTCGATCGAACGCATCACTCCGGGGAAGTAGCACATGGCTGATCTGGGTCTCACCAAAGCGATTGCCGGCGCCGTCCGGGCCGGGGCGCGGGGCGCCAAGGTCCTGCGGCCGGTCGAGAAGGAAGTTCTCGCGAAGGAAGCGGCGGCCGCGGCTGAGAAGGCGGCGGCTGAGCAAGCGGCGGCGCGCGCGGGCGCGACGGCCCCGGAAGCCCCCGCTCCTGCGCCGGCGGCACCCCCGGCCAGCCCGATCCAGCAAGAAGCTGCCGGGTCCATCAAGGCGGCCACGGATCAGAGCGCGGTCATCGGCCCTCGGGAGACCTTGCCTGGCGCTCCCGCGGCGGACGCCGTGCGCTCCACGTCGCCCGAGTCGCAGGTGATCGACAGCACAGTCCGGGCCAGCGGGAACCTGCCGCCGGCGGCCGCCGCGGAACCCCGGCTCGTCCTGCCCGAGGCGCAGGTGCCGGTGCACGTGACGGCCGAGCGGCTGTCGACAGCGGAACTGGGCAACTACGCGCTCGACGAAGCGCACATGCCAAATTTCGACCGGATCGAGACGACGGACGGTATCAAGGCCACCATCGCCGACTTCGCCGAGCAGAACAAGGTCAAGATTAACGAGGCCCGCCGCGAGGTCATCACTCACGAGCAGCTCAAAGGACTGGCCGGAGATCTCGGGCTGGGCGAAGATGTCATCGCCCCGGTGCTTGCACGCGAGAGCGGCGGTACGCTCAACGCGGAGACGATCCTTGCTTCCCGGCAGGTGCTGGTGAGCAGCGCCGATCGCCTGAAGACACTGGCCGACAAGATCTCTGCCGGTGGTGCAACCGACCTTGAGAAGGTGCAGTTCGCCCGACAGGTTCAGTTCCATCAGGAATACCAACGCCAGTTCATGGGCGCCCGAGCCGAAGCTGGCCGCGCGCTGAACGCGTTCGCGATCCCGGTAGGCAGCGATGCCCGGCAGATCACTGAACTCGGCCAGTTGCTCGACAAGGTCGGCGGCGACATCAACCGCATGGCGGATGCGATCCACCTAAGCACCAACACGGCAGGTATAACCAAGGCGACACAGGCGGGCATCTTCCGCCGCCTCGGCCGCGCTGCGCAGAACCTCGCGCGCCGCGTCTTCGTCAACGGCATCCTATCCCAGCCGGTGACGCACGCGGTCAACGCCACGGGCAACCTTGTCTACCAAGGCATGCGCTCAGCGGAGCTGGGCGCGGCCGCGCGCATGGGCCGATTCCTCGGGTCGCAGGACGGCGTACTGGTGGGAGAGGCGATGGCCAATCTGCACGGCGCATGGCAGGCCACGTCGGACGCGTGGCGTATCGCGTCGCGGGTGATCCGCACAGGCAAGACGCTGGACAACGTTCTGAAATTCGAGGTTGGTGCTCAACGCACTACGGACATCCTGCCCGAACTGGACAAGCCGTTCATCGGTCGCCTGCTCAACATCGTTGATCAGGTGGTCGACGTTCCTACCGCGCGCGGATTGGCGGCGGTAGACGAGGCATTCAAGATGCTGGCCTACCGCGCGGAGGTTGAGCGGCAGGTATTCCGTGAGGTTCATGCGCAGGTATTCTCGGGCAACATGCAGTTGACCGACGTGGAAGCGGCGACGCGGAACCTGATGGAGCACCCGACTCCCGAGATGGAGAAGGCTGCCGAAGACTGGGCGCGCGAGGCGACATTCCAGACGCCCCTCGGCAATTTCACCGGCAGCCTCAACGCGGCGCTGCGGCAGGTCCCGATCATGACGCTCGTCGTGCCGTTCGTGCGCACGCCGGTCAACCTGTTCAAGGTGGCGTACGAGCGCTCGCCGCTCGGTATCTTCTCGACGAAGTTCTGGGACGAGGTGTCGAAAGGTGGCGCGGCGCGCGACATGGCGCTCACCAAGTACGCCATCGGCACAGCGACCTCGACGATGGTGGTCTATGAAGTCGCGCACGGTAACATCACCGGCGCCGGTCCGCAGGACCCCGCACAGCGTAAACTGTGGGAGGCTAACGGCAATCAGGCGTACTCGATCCGGACGTACGATCCGACACAGGGCAAGCATGTGTGGAAATCGTACGCACGCCTAGAGCCGTTCGCCACGGTCATCGGGGCAACAGCCGACGCGACCGAGATCAGCGCCTATCTGAATGCAGACGTCGAGACACTGCAGGATCCGGGCACGCAGTCGTGGCACGCGGCCGCGGCGATCATCGCCGGGATCATGAACAACACCGGCAACAAGACATTCATGAAAGGACTGGCGGACTTTGTCGATGTGCTGCACGATCCGCAGTCGCAAGCGAAGCCATATATCACGGGAATGACTGCGGCGATGATGCCGTACTCCGGGGCTCTCAAGGCGGTGCGCAACACGCAGGACCCGTACCTGCGTGAAGCGTGGTCGATCGTCGACAAACTGCGCGACGAGACTCCCGGACTGTCCAAGGACATGCCTGTGGCGCGTTCACTGTTCGGCGAACCGCGGCTGAAGAACTCCAGTTCGCTTCTCGGCGTGATGACCCCCATGCCCGAGCGGGACGTGAAGCACGATCCGCTCTACACCGAGTTGCAACAGTTGATGTCGGACACACATCTCGTGCCGTTGATCATGCCGGACAAGCGCGTGAACGGCATGCTGCTCAACCCCAAGGAGTACGAGCGGCTGACGTTGATCTCGCGTACGCAACCGATTTTCGACGGGGGCACCGTCACCCTGCGCGAGAAGATCGCGGATCAGATGGATACCGAGGTCTACAAAGACGCCACGCTCATGCACAAGGTCGAACTCATCAAGAACCTGCAGCACTCGGCGGACGAGATCGCCCGGCAGCGCCTGCGGGAAGAAGATCCTCTCTACGCAGAACGCCTCGCCGTCTATCAGGCCAAGCGCGACCGCCTCCGTTTCGGACAATAGGAACTCACCCCAATGACTTCGATAGATAACGTCACGGACATCACGCCGCGCCGGCAGTATGTCGCTTCGGCTGCACAGACTGCCTTCGACTACCCATTTCCGATCTTCACGGATGCAGATCTGCTCATTGACGTCGATGGCACCACACAGGCGCTAACCACGGACTACACTGTAAGCGGGGCCGGAGCCGACACCGGCGGCACAGTCACGTTCCTGTCAGCCATGAGTGGCGGGGAAGTGGTCACGATCTATCGAGATACGGCGATCGAGCGGACCACAGACTTCCGGCAGAACGGTCCGTGGACGGCGGCCTCGACCAACGACCAGCTCGACAAACTCACGGTCATCTGCCAGGAGCTGGGCGCGAAGATCAAGCGCTGCATTCGCTGGCCGTTCACCGCGGCACAGACGGACGCCGGGCTTGAGTTGAGCCCGCTCTCGAACTGGTACGGCAAGATGCTACGCATCTCCAGTACGGGGGTACTCGAAGCAGCCGATATCATCTCATCGGTCGTCGCGCTTTCTGCAGACGTTATCGGCCAGCTCATCCATCCGCGGACGGCAGCGGAGATCGCGGCAGGCATCACGCCGACGTACTACTGGTACATGGCAGGAGATGTCCGCCGATATGGCGGTGACATACAGACCGCGATCAACGCCAATCCGCTCGGGTACGTGTGGCTGCCTGCAGGCACCTATGCGTTGGGGGCGACAGGACTAGTCCTGCCAACCACGGGCTGCCGGATTGAGGGTGCATCGCGCAACGGCGCGATCATCACCTACACCGGCACTGGCACCGCGATCGACGGATTCACCAACGGCGCGAGTTATCTCGCCCTGGGGCATTTCACGCTGCATTGCTCGGACGACGCGGCGAACGGCTTCTCTTTCGGCAATTCATGCCGGCAGATTCTGCTGGATGACATCTTCGTTCAGGGTAGCGGCGCCGCGGGCAATACGGGTGCGGCCTTCCTGCTGTCCTCTGGCAACGGTTTTAGCGGCAACCTATCGGCGAACCTGATCTACGGCTTGGGATTCAAGTACGGCGTCAAGTGCGTGGGCGTCGTCTCCGGCAGCAACACGTGGACCTCCATGTCATTTACTCAGTGCTGGCTGGCGGGTCGCAGCGCCGGCATCATCGCAGGCAGCGCCGGTATCTGGTTCGACGCGAACACTAACGGCGTAGGCTCCAGTTTCATCGGGGGCTCCGTCGAGTCCTTTGATGTGGGCCTGCGGGTCGATGACGGCAGCTATGGCCTGGATTTCGCAGCGGACAATGAGGGTAATAACACTGCGTACACGGTGGGCAACACGTTCGTGGGCCGGATAAAGCTGTTCAACTCCACCGGCAACGGGCAAGAAGCGAGCCGCAATGGCACTTCGCAGACTTGGTGGCAGTGCCGACAGCTCCTCGGAGAAGTCGAGGAAGAAAATTACTATGACCGGAAATTCCTTCTGTACGATGACTCCAGTGCTTCGGCGACCTTTGGAATCTACCGCGGCTCCAAGACGAAATCATTCATCTCCGGTACGGCCAACCCAACGTTGAAGGCGGGATTCGTCCTGGGTGTTGAAGCCGATGCCGCGGGTGTTCGCAACTATATGACAGTGTGCGGTCATCGCCTGGGCTGGGATTCGTCTGCCCCCGCGTCCGGGACATGGGGGCAAGGCGATGTCATGTGGAACACCGGGGCTGCCGCGGGAGGCGCCCCCGGTTGGGTTTGCACGGCCGGCGGGACTCCCGGAACGTGGAAGGCAATGGCGAACGTGGCTGCGTAATGACCGACGTCGTCCTCAAAGGATTGTTCCTGCAGTCGAGCCGCGGAGTGAAGATCGCGGACGGTGGCGGCGCGACCTGGTCCTTTGACCCGGCGACGAACACGCTGAGCGTCGCCATCGCGAGTGGCGGCGTCAGCGGGTTCGACGAGGCGGCGCAGGACGCGGTCTTCAACGCGATCGCCGACAGCACCAGCATCGACGTCACGTACAACGACGCTGGTAACGCGTTCTCGCTGGTTGTTCTCCCGGGCGGCGTGGACCACAACTCGCTGCTCAACTTCTCGGCCAACAAGCACCTCGACCACACTGCCGTCAGCTTGACCGCTGGCGCCGGCCTTACGGGCGGCGGCGACATCTCCGCTTCGCGCACGTTCGACATCGGCGCCGGCACTGGCATCACGGTCAATACCGATGACATCGCGATCAATCAAGCGTTCACACCAACATGGACCGGCCTGCATACCTTCACGAACAGCATCACCGCTAACCATATCGACATCGGCGAAGCTGACACGATGGTGCTGAATGGCGGAACGATCGCCGCCCAGCTTCAGATCAACAGCGACACGTTGGCGATCGCCGAGATCCACACGCACTCTAGCGCGGGCGCAACGTTCGCGCCGATTCTCTACGGCGCACGCGGACGAGGCACCGAAGCGTTGCCGGTCATCGTCTCCAACGGCGACTACCTCCTGCGCTTCGTCGCGGTAGGGTATGACGGCGTGGACTACGCCGCTGGTGCGTCGATCGACTTCATCGTGGACGCCACGCCGGGCTCCAACGACATGCCGACGGCGATCGTGTTCAGCACGACGCCAGACGGCACGCAAGTTCCCGTCGAGGCGATGCGCATCGGTTCCACGAAGCTCGTTACGTTCGCCGATGGCCTGACGACTGCCGGGGTGATTGATCTCGGACACGCAAGCGATACGACGATTGCGCGCGTCAGCGCTGGCGTGGTGTCGATCGAAGGTAACAACATCATCACGACGGCGTCGTACACGGCGTCCGATGTGCTCTCGAAGCTGCTCACCGTGGACGGTGCCAGTTCGGGGCTCGACGCGGACTTGCTTGATGGGATCAGCTCTGCTGGCTTCCTGCAAACCAGCACCTATCAGGCGTTGACGCCGACGTGGACCCAGATTCATACGTTTAGCGCTACGCCCGTCTTCAACGCCGGCATTACCGTCAATGCGGCTGCTAGGAATGTCGCGAGCCTGGCCCAATCGGCGCAGTCCTTCGGCAACACCACCGACAACCCGACGTTCACCTTTCTCGGGACCGGTCTCACCACTCACAACGGGGCGGTGTACGTCGACCGCAACACCAAGAATTGCTTCGTCCTGAACAGCTCCGGCACCAACTACGGGTTCATCCAAAACAACGGCGCGGACTCGTGGGCTCTCGGCACGGGCACGGACATCGACACGCTGGGGACCGCGGCCCTGACTTGGACCAAGGCGCTGTTGCTGACGTTCGGCGGCCCGGCGGTCACGAAGGGCTACACGGTCTCCACCCTCCCGGCCGGGACGACCGGCGCCATTGCGCACGTCACCGATGCGCTGGCGCCAACTTACCTCGCCACGCTCGTCGGCGGCGGCGCGGTAAAAACGCTAGCGTTCTACAATGGTGCAAACTGGGTGGGAGCCTGACATGATTTCAATCACTCGCTACCTCACCCCCCAGGCTCTCAACATCCCGACCGGGGCGACCGGCGCCGCTTGGTTTGTAGGGTAGACATTTCATTTTAACTTGAGGAGAACGACAGTGGAGAAGCAGATCGCAGCGTTTATTCGGGACGTCATGAACAAGGCCGTCGTACCCTCGAACGACCAGTACCAGCAGAACCTCGGCGCCGCCAAGAAGTGGCTCGAGGCGATCATGTGTGGCACCTTGGTGGTTGCCCCGCCGCTGGTCACGCCGGCCGCAGCCAAGGCGAAAGAAGTGATCCTCACCGACGGCACCGGCACGGAGGAAGCATGATATCCGCCGACCAGTTGAAGCGGATCCTCCCGCGCTGTCTGGATCCGAACCTGTGGACGGCAGCGCTCAACGCTGCGGCCGCCGAGTTCGACTTCGGCTCGAACGTGCGCATGGCGGCGTTCCTCGCGCAAGTCGGGCACGAGTCCGACCAGCTGAACGCGGGACGCGAGAATCTCAGTTATTCCGTCCGGCGGCTAATGGCGGTATGGCCGCGGCGCTTCCCGACAGAGGAGAGCGCGCTGCCCTACGCCCGCAATCCCGAGCGGCTGGCCAATACGGTCTACGCCGATCGGCTGGGCAATGGTTCCTTCGCCAGCGGCGACGGCTGGAAGTACCGGGGCGGCGGGCTGCTGCAGCTCACCGGGCGGGCGAACTACCGCGAGGCGGGCGCCGCGATCAATCAGCCGCTGGAGATCTCTCCGGCAAAGATCGAGATCCAGCTGATCTCGGCTCGCGCGGCGGGCTGGTTCTGGAAGGCGCACGGCTGCAACGAACTCGCCGATGCCGGCGACTTCGACAAGATCACGGAGACCATCAACGGCCCGGCGAAGGTCGGGCTGGACGCCCGCATCCTTCTGTGGCGAACCGCGCAGCAGGTACTAGGCGCATGAAAGCAGCAGACGTTCGTCGGCAAATTCACTCGCGTGTAGCGGAGTGGGTTCCTTCACTCGGAGGCCGCAGATTCCTTCTGACCGTCGGGTCCGGGCTGATGAACGTGCTGCTTCTGCTGATCGGCAAGATCAGCCAGGAGACATACCTGACAATCACACTCGCCACGACGGCGGTGTACATCGGGGCCAACACTTATCAAAAATCGAAGGGAGTCCCGGATGAGCCTAAGTAGCATTTTCGGCGGGCTGAAGAACTTCGCCAACCCGTGGCTGCTGCTCGCGGTTGTGTTGTTGGTGGCTGGCGCCGGCGCGACAGGATGGCACTACGGCGCGACGGTCGAAGCAGGGAAACAGGCGAAGACGGAACTGTTGATCCAGCAGGCCGGGGACGCGGCACAGAAGGCGGCAGCGACCGAGATCTCGAAGATCAAGGTCGTCAACCAAACCAACCAGACGAGACTCGAACGGGAGATTGTCCATGTACCGGATTTTTCTCAGTGCCACACTGGCCCTGACGCTGTGCGCGTGCTCAACGATGCACTTACCAACAAAGCCGGGGCCCAGCCCACTGGTCATAGCGTCGTGCCCGATGCTAACGGAGTTGTCCGATGACTCGTTCGGAACCGTCGCGAAGAAGCTCGTCGAAGTCGCGGGCCAGTACTACGCGTGTCGTCAAGCGGCTCTCGCCGGTGAGTAAGCTGGACCGCTACGGCGAGGAACTCGCCAGCCACGAGCGGCTGGCATCCATCGAGACCCGGCTCGCCGGCATGGAGTCCGTACACCGCGAGATGAAGCACGCGCAGGAAGGCTTCCGGAAGGAAATCATGGAGGCGCTGAGCAGCAGCAACGAGCGGCTGACGCAGGTGCACATCGATTTGGCCCGCTACCGCGGCGCGTGGGGAACGCTGGTCATGGTCTTCACCGCGCTGTGGGCGGTCATCACTCTCTCGCGGGACTGGATTCTCTCGCACTTCAAGTAATGTGCACATCCTCGATCAAATCGTCGCGTTCGTCAGGGGGAGCAGAAATGGCCGATACGCAGCAGCGCGCAGCCTACAAATGGGAAGACCAGTGGGAGACTTGGAACCGAGTCTCCGCTTCCGACAGGCGTGTTCGCTCTGCGATCCGCAGCGCGGAACGCCATTATAAGATTAGGCCCACAAAAATTCTGATCGTCGCCAAGAACCGCAACCATGAGCGGGTCGACGCGCGCACGGGCAAGGGCAAGAAGCTGACTTCACAGTACGATCCGACGCCGCACACCATCACTATCCGGCCGCGGCACCGGAACGTTGCAGTAGCGCTGCACGAAGCCGCGCACGCCATCCACGACGAACTGTTCGGCAACCTCTCGCGCCCCGAATTGGAGTCGCACGGGCCGATGTGGCTGGGCATCTATCTATGGTTGCTTGCTGACGCGAAGGTGGCGCCGCGTCGTGCGCTTCTGGCTTCTGCCAAGTCGTCCGGTCTGAAGTGGCGGCCGCTGGCGTGTGTCGCGCCTGATCGTATCCGTCAGGCTTACCGCGGATTCGTGGAAACCGCCGAGTTCGTCTGAATCCTCCTCGCGAGGGCTTCCTTCAAGCCTTCCTGTGTCGTGTCCTTCCTGCTCAGCAGGTCTCGATAATCCTCGTCGATCGTGCCGTCCGCGCTGATGTAATGCACGCGGCCGTTCTTGCCGAGCCGGCGAACCCCACCGAACAAGCGGCCATTGAGTTGTTGCCACTGCAGCAAACTCGGCGTCATGCCGTACCACACGACATTCTCGCAGCCGGACTTGTGCAGGTTCACGCCTTCGCCAGCGCTGTCCGGGTGCACCAGTAACCACTGGATCTTGCCGGCATTCCAATCGTCTTCGTCCTGCTCGGTACGTAGCACCCGCCAGCTGCGTTGCCGGTACTTCCCCAGTGTCGCTTTGATCCGCTCCAGATCGTGTTTGAAGTAGTACGAGATCATCACCTGCTTGTCGCCGAGATCCTCCAACAACTCCTCCAGCGCGTTCAGCTTCTCGCCGTGGATCTCCATGATCGCGCGCTCCACCCCCGCGTAGACAACCCCGTTGGCCAGCTGCAACAGCTTCTGATTGAGCGCTGCGCTGTTCGGCGCGGTGAGTGTGCGGCCGCCGATTTCGGCGACCATCTTGCGTTCGAACTCTCGGTAGAGTTTCTTCTGGTGTGGCTGCAGCTCTACCCGGATCGGATTGTAGATGATCGGCGGCAACTCCATGTAGTCTTCTGTCCGCAGCGTCAGGACCAGATCGGCAATCGCTTCCTGAATTTCCTTGTCGGCCCCGTGCTTGAGCCGCCATGGGCTGTAGTCGCCGAAGCCAGGCGGGTCGAACCAGCGTTGTTTGTAGGCGTCCTCGGTGAACCCGAGGCGCTTGCCCTGATCGAGCAGGTATATCTGCGCCCATAGGTCCGCGTACCCGTTCGGCGACGGCGTGCCCGTGAGCTCCACCAGCCGAGGGAACAGCCGGCGCAC
>Ga0153916_10000804_pt1 | contig 21751 bp, 20 predicted proteins | sample Opewatmetagenome_FD_109642 | JGI IMG/M metagenome (GOLD analysis project Ga0153916, IMG submission 109642) | Freshwater wetland microbial communities from Ohio, USA - Open water 3 Core 3 Depth 4 metaG | ecosystem: Environmental > Aquatic > Freshwater > Wetlands | place: USA: Ohio, Lake Erie...
AGAGCACCGGCAGGGCGTCCCCGTAATGCAGCGCCGTGCCCACCACCATGGTTCCCGCGATTAGCCAGATGCGCAGTCGGGGGGCCGCCAGAGATCGGAGGGCCCCGCGCACGCTCCGCGAGGGCGAATGAGGGCCCGCCTCTTGCGCCATCCTCTACGCCTCTCTCCCGCTGCTTGGTCGGGGCTGAGTCCTGAGGCCGTCAGGGCCACGGGCATCGACAGCCGCTGAATGCGGCGCCGCCGGCCACTGCGCCTCGAAATTGCTCTCCGGCGAAGCGTTGCCCGCGGGTGAGGGCCCGTCGGCCGGTGTCACATCCTCCATGTGGATCCAACCGCGGCGCACGGCTTGCAGCACCGCTTCCGTCCGTGACCCAACTGCCATCTTGTTGAAGATGTTGACGAGATGGGCCTTGACGGTCGGGACACTGAGGATTAGCTCCGCCGCGATCTCTTTGTTGCCCCGGCCCTTGGCCGCCAGCCTCAATACGGCCATCTCCCGGTCGGTGAGGTGTTCTCCTCCGGGCTCCGAGGGGGCGTGAGCGGCCGGGCGCGCAACCCGTGCAAGGAGCCTGGCGATCACGTTTGGATCCAGCACGGCTTCGCCGGCCGCGATCGCCCTGATCGCCTGGACCAGCTCGTGGCCGCCAGCGCTCTTGAGCAGATAGCCCGCCGCGCCTGCCTCCAGCAGCCCCAGCACGTAGCGGTCATCGTCGTAGGCGCTGAGGATAAGGACGGCCGTGCTTGGGTGTGACCTCTTGATCTCTCTGGTCGCCTCGATGCCGGAGATGCCGGGCATGACCACGTCCATGACGACGAGGTCGGGCTTGAGGGCGCTGACCGCTCCCACCGCCTCCTCGCCGGTCCCTGCCTCGCCGACCACGTTCAGATCGGGCTCCTCGTCCAGCAATCTGCGGGTGCCCTCTCGGAACACCGCATGGTCATCGGCGAGTACGATGCTGGTTGTTCCCATCGGCCACCAATCCACTGCCGACCGAGCGATCGCGCAATCCTCGTAACATTGTGACCCCCCTCACAATGCGCGTCTAGAACCTTTCGGACTAGGCCATGTGGAACCCCGGTCCAAGGGATAACGGACAACATAGCCCAACGGTCGAGGCGGGGTCCTCGTCGTTGTGCGACGCTCCCAGCAGGACAGATACGGTGACCGGGGATATAGCAATGACGCGAGGGTACCGAACCGCCGGAACCGAGGTCGAATGTGAAAGGCACGTCGATGTCATGGGCAGCCCGACACCGGGCGCCTACGTTGATCAAGAAGGGTATCGGGAGGGGCGGAGGTATCAGGAACTGGACCCGGAGGTGAAACCATGGATGCCTCGGTGGGAATCGTCTTCATGCAGCTGCCGCCCCTGCTGGTGATCGGGGCCGCCGCCGCGACCCTTGTCTGGTGGCAGCACGAGGGTGCCCTCTCCCGGCTCGTCGGGATCAGGCTCTCCTCGGGTCTGAGGGTGCTCTGCGTCCTGGCGCTCGTCGGCGTCTGGCTAGGGCTGACCCTCGTCTCTTGGTGGTGCCTGTTCTTCTGGGCCTACCTCACCGTGCTCGCTGCGTACGTGTTATTCGGCGTTGTCGCGAGTTGGGCGGCGCTCATTGGCGCCGGCGCCGTGCTCGTGAGCGTGCCGTTCGTCTGGGGAATGGTCCTCTTCGCCCTGGCCCGGCGTGAATTCCACTATGCGTCGACAAGGCCGCCTGTGCCGGCATTCCCGCGTGTGCGGGCGTTGCACGGCTGAAGCCTGTCTGAGGGCCGCGCCATGAGCGAAAACGGAAAGGTCCCCGGGCAGGAATCCAAGGTGCGCGTGATGCTGTGTCACAACTTCCCCGTGGCCCGTATCGGCCTCCGCACCATCATCGAGGCGGAACGCGACATAGAGGTCGTGGGCGAGGCCGACAGCGTCGAGTGCGGCCTCCCGTTCCTCGAGGAACTGAAGCCCGACGTCATCCTCACCGATCTATGCGGCGGGCGCCTCGATGGGCTCGATGCCATACGCGCGGTCAAGAACCTCGCCCCGCAGGTCAAGATCCTGATACGGGCGTACCAGCGCAACGGGGAGTATTTCCCCCTGGCCATGCGCTCTGGCGCGGACGGCTACTTCACTCGCGACGCAGGCCCGGGAGAGGTCATCAACGCCATTCGCACAGTGAGCAGGGGGCAGAACTATCTTGACCTCTCCACTGTGACGCAGCTTGTGACGACCTTCGTCGCGGGGAACGGCAACGGCAATTTCGACCACCACTATGACGGGCTTACGGAGCGAGAGCGCGAGATCTTGTGCCTCGTCGCCACCGATCACACGAACAGCGAGATCGCCAACGTCCTGCATCTCAGTAAGCAGACCGTTCACAACATCCGCGCCCGCCTGATGGAGAAGCTGGGCTTCCACGACCGCCTCCAGTTGGTCAAGTACGCCATCCGCCGCCGGATCGTCGGCCTGGAGGAAGTCTGACGGAGCAAATGGGCGAGCGAAGAAGGGGATGAACCATGACCGTACTCATGACCGCCGCTCAGTTCACAGTCAGTTGCCTCGCGCTCGGAATGGGACTATTCCTGGCGGCTGAGGCGGCGCGGGAGATGTCCCGCATTCGGCTCGCGCCGGCCGTTGGCACGCCTGCCTTTGCCGCATTGGGCGGTGCTGCGTTGTTGACCGTCGGTGCATACGGAGCGCTTCTCAGCATACCTCTGTGATGCGTTCACCAGGCGGAGCAGCGAGATGACGAGTCCATTGGCACGATCTGGCCGGCTCTGGATCTGTTCAGCCGCGGTTGCCGTGACCGTCGGGTGGTTCGCTTGCTCGCCGGTGGCGGCGGCCGATCCACCGCGGCCGGCTGTGGACGACCGTGTCCCGAATGGACTCTGCCTGATCTGTCATGGGCAGCCTGGCCTGACGACGAAGGTAAACGGCCAGGAGCGCACCATTGCCGCGGTGGATGTGGCCGCGTTCACGGCCTCGGTTCACGGCGGACAGACCTGCGTGTCGTGCCACGCGGACCAGGCCGCGTTGCCTCACCTCCCATCGAGCCCGACCGGACGGGGCGGGTCCGCCGGTGCCTGTGCGAAGTGCCATCCCAATGCGTACGACGGGTACATGGAAAGCCCTCACGGCACCATGGCCGAGTTGCGTGACGCCAGCGGACCCACCTGCGCCAATTGCCACGGCGATGTCCACTCGGTGCGACCTGTCCGCGAATGGACCGATCAGCAACGCGCGCAGATCTGCGCCGGCTGCCACAACGGAGCGGGCACCAGCTTCCTGCAGTCGCTGAGCCACCAGGCGCCGTCGCCGCGCTTCCTTCCTTCCGCGTATTTCGCCGGCCGCTTCCTCGTGGTCCTCGCGTCGGCCTCATTGGCGTTCGGCATCATTCATGTGGAGTTGGATCTGCTGCGCTGGCTTGTCCGGCGGCGGCGGACGGACTCCCAGAGGAGGGAGCGATGGGACTCGACCTGAGGCTCCTCGGATCGTGGGCGACACTGCCTCAAGTCGCGCCGAGACGGCGGACGCGGCCGGCCGCGACTTCGGTCGTCCGGTTCGATGAACACCAGAGGCTCCAGCATGTGCTCATGATGAGCAGCTTCATCACGCTTGCCCTCACGGGGTTGCCGCAGAAATTCAGCGACCTCAGCGTGAGCCAGTGGTGGGTGGGCCTCCTCGGTGGCCTCCAGACAGTCCGAGCGATCCACCGGACCGCCGGCCTGATCATGCTCTCCGACTGCGTGTACCATCTCGGCTACGTTGCGTACCGCATGGGCATTCAGCGGCGGCTGGGTCCGTTGCGCATGCTGCCCGGCCCCAAAGACGCGCGCGACGTCTTTCAGACGCTGCTCTACTTCCTCGGACTGCAGCCCGAGAAGCCGAAGTTCGATCGCTTCAGCTACTTGGAGAAATTTGACTACTGGGCCGTCTTCTGGGGGATCTTCATGATTGGCGGCTCGGGGCTGCTTCTCATGTTCCCGGTGCTGGCCACGCACCTCTTGCCGGGACAGATCCTGCCGGTGGCGATCACCATTCACAGCGACGAGGCCATACTGGCCGTGGGGTGGATCCTCGTCGTGCACATGTTCAATGTCCACCTCGCTCCCTGGGTCTTTCCGTTCAATCCGGCCATCTTCACCGGCAAGATGACTGTCCGGCAATGCGCCGAAGAGCATCCGCTGGAGTGGGAGCGCATGATGTCGGCCGAGCGAGTACTCGGGCGGTTGCCCGCAGAAGCGGCTGTCGATGCCAGGCGGCCCACGGCGGCCGTAGCGCAAGCGCAGCCCGCGCCGTTCCTGCCGCGCGCAGGGAGTCTCGCGCGCGGATGGGCAGCCGGCACGTTGAGACGCGCTCGCGCGCGGTACCGAAGCTTGTGGGAGCGTTAGGCACGAGGAGTGTCGTGTCGTGAGAGTGTGGATTTCCGCGGTGGTATTGGTCGCCGCCTCGTGCCTGGTCGCGGCGCCAAGGATTTGGCCCCAGGGCGGAGGCGCTCAGGCACGCAGCGCCAGCCAGACGGCCACTGCCGTCCCGCGGCCATCCGGCAACGCCGTGCAGACACCCGAGCAGACGTCTTCCGAACCGCGCGCCCTCGCACATCGGCAGACTGTGCTCCAACAATTCGCCTGCAGCGACTGCCACGGCGTGGATCGTGGTTATCTCATGCCGGCGGACCACGCCCCGATGTCCGAAGGTGAATGCCGGAATTGCCATCGACCCGCGCCCGAGCCGCCGCCCATTACCCTCCACGACAACATGGAGCACCAGTCGACGACTGCGTTCGCGGATTGTGGCCTCTGCCACAGTCGCTTTGCCGGGCAGCCTCGCCCCGCACCCGCCACACAGGGGCTCTGTTATCAGTGTCACGGTGCCGAGACGAGCAAAGTCCTACCGGCAAGCCACGCGGGGCGCTCCGACGCAACCTCCACCTGCATCGTCTGCCACGAAACGCGAGCGCTGGCCAGGCCGTCGGTGCCACACAGGATCGACGGTTGGGAGCAGTGCGGCTTCTGCCACGGGCCAGGGCGCCTGACGTCGCTGGATGGTGCGCACAACTCTCAGGCCACCAGCCAGTGCCTCTCCTGCCACGATGTGGTCCAGCCTCCACGCATCTACAGCAAGATGCACACGCTGTCCGTGGAGAACGGGGGATGCGGCTCATGTCACGCACCCGGGCGGCTTTCGCCACTGCCCGCGAGCCACGCCGGGCGCCCCGAGCTTCTGTGCGGGCTCTGTCATCAGCAGGCCGATCAGGGACCTCCACAGCTCCCGCACCCCTTGGCTGCGAATGATCTCTGTAACAACTGCCACACGGACGGGCGCTTGGGCGGGCTGCCATCCGATCACGCGGCCCGCACGGAGCAGATGTGCGTCATCTGCCACGCCGAACGGCCCGGAGGCGTGCCCGCGATTCCTCACACGCTGCAGAATCGCGCGGCCTGCACGGATTGCCACAGGCTGTCCTCCAGCCAAACCGACACGCGCTCTTGACCGAGCATTCCTCTGCCTGGCCGTGACCGTCGGCTCTCCCGGCGCCTTTCAATGACCCCCGAGATTCCGGTGCCCCCGCTTAACTGAGCGAGTGCTAGGCTATGCTCAGTCACGATGCTCACGGCCGCTGGCAACGGTGCCCGGGAGGACGGCATGGAGCTGAACCGCAACCCCCACGCAACTGCCGAAGCGCCAACGGTCGCAAATTGCGCGCCCGGGGCCGCCGGCGACGCGTACAGGGAGCGATGGCGCTGGGACAGCGTCTCCAAGGGTACGCACCTGCTGAACTGCTGGTATCAGCGCAGTTGTGCCTACAACGTTTACGTGAGGGACGGCGCCGTCGTCTACGAAGAACCGGCGGCCACTTACCCGCGGACCAACTCCTCCGTGCCGGATTTCAACCCGCGCGGATGCCAGAAGGGAGCCTGCTACTCCCTCAACATGTCCGCGGACCCGCGTGTCACGCATCCCCTGAAACGCGCCGGTGAACGTGGCGAGGGCAAATGGCGGCAGGTCACCTGGGACGAAGCGCTCACTGACATCGCCGATCACATCGTTGATGCATTGGAGCGCGATGCGCCCGAAGCCATCGTCTTCGACGGCAACGCGGCCGGCGTCGCCTCGTGGGTGGCCGTCAACCGCTTCGCGAACCTCCTCGGCGCCATGGTGCTTGACCTCAACACCGAAGTGGGTGACGAGCAGCAGGGGGCGGCCGTCACCTTCGGCATCCCGGTCGCCAGCCGCTCAGCCGACGACTACTTCAACTCCGATCTCATCTTCATCTGGGGCGGCAACCCGGCTTACACGCAGATCCCCAACTTCCACTTCTTGAGCGAAGCCCGCTACAACGGCGCCCGCGTCATCGCCATCAGCCCCGACTTCAACGCCTCCGCCGTCCACGCTGATCGCTGGATCTCCGTCAGGCCAGGCACCGACGCCGCGCTCGCCCTCGCCATGGCGCAGGTCATCATCTCCGAAGAGTTGATGGACGCTGGCTTCGTCCGCGAGCAGACCGATCTGCCCTTCCTGTTGCGCACCGACACACGCACGTTCTTGTGCGAGTCCGACGTTCGCCGTGGCGGCAAGGACGATATCTTCTACGTGTACGACGCGCGCCGGAAGCGTCCCGTGAAGGCGCCGAAGAAGACGCTCCGGCTCGGCGAGATCGTCCCGGCACTCGACGGCGAGTATGAGGTGCGGACGAAGGATGGGCCGGTGACGGTGAGGCCCGTCTTCCAGGTGCTCAAGGAGCGCCTCGACCGCGATGATACGCCCGAACAGGCGTCGCGCGTTTGCGGCGTACACCCCGACGTCATCCGCGAGTTGGCGCGCGAATTCGCCAGGGCCCGCGCCGCGTCGGGCGTCGCCGGCGCCAGCATCTCCAAGTACTACCACGGCGACCTGATGATGCGTGCTCAGATCCTGCTGTTCGCGCTCTGCGGGCAGATGGGCAGGAAGGGCGCGGGCTACGACAGCCTGCCGTTCTTCATCGTCGACGGCACGCTCAGCATGCCGCGCCAGGCCGGCCTCGGACGGCTCGACGCGCTTCGCGTCATGGCGCCCGCCATTCCGGCGTTCATCGGTATGAAGATGAAGGGCTACTCGAACGAGCTCGCGATGTTCCAGTTGGGCCGCCGGATGAGCGAGTGGGGCGGCGCCAGCGCCGTCATGTTCTGGTACCAGCACGGCGGCCTTCGCCAGATCAGCGGCCGGAGCAAACAGTGGGACCCGTACTTGACGAAGGACGTTGACGAATACCTCGCCGACTCCGTGCGCCTCGGCTGGCAGACGCTGCCGCCGGCGACCCCGCCGAAGATCCTCTTCGCCACCGGCAGCAACCCCCTCCGCCGCCTCCGCGGCGGCCATCGGCTGTTCGAGGAGTTGTTGCCGCGTCTCGACCTGCTCGTCGCCACGGACATCCGCATGAGCACGACGGCCCTCAACGCGGACTACGTCCTGCCGGCCGCTGCTTCCTACGAGAAGACGGACGTCAACGACTGGTACACGCCGCTCATGCCGTTTGCGCACGTCACCACCGCCGCGGTCGACCCGCCCGGCGAGGCGAAGCGCGAGTGGGAGATCATGGTGCTCCTCGCCGAGAAAGTGCAGGAGCGCGCGCGCGCACGCGGGCTCACGTCCTACGCCGTCGCCGGCAAGCGCCGCCGCCTCGACGATCTCGTACGCCGCATGACCTTCCGCGGCGCGTTCGCCGCCGGCGATCACGAGAAGGTGGCCGAGGCCGTCGTCAACGCGTCGACACACCTGGGAAATCCGGGCTGGCAGCGCTTCAAGGACACGGGCTTCGCGCGTTTCACCGGGCTCGGGTCACACCCGGCCAACCGCAGTAACGCCGGCGACATGCGCGAGGACGACACCTTTACGCCGCACACCTGGCGCACGCAGAAGAAGCTGCCCTGGCCGACACTCACCCGGCGCATCCAGTTCTACATCGACCAGCCGCTCTACATGGAGCTCGGCGAAGAGCTCCCTGTCCACAAGGAGCCCGTGACGTCCGGCGGCGACTACCCCCTCATCATGACCGGCGGCCACAACCGGCACAGCATCCACGCCTCGTTCCGTGCGAACCCGCTCATGCTGCAGCTCGAGCGCGGCGAGCCCGCCGTATGCATCTCGCATGTCGACGCCCGCCGTCGCGGCATCCAGGACGGCGACCTCGTGCGCGTGCGCAACGACATCGGCCAGTTTCTCATCCGCGCGAAGGTCGCGGCGGCCGTCAGGCCCGGCCAGGTGATCGTCTACCACGCGTGGGAGAACTACCAGTTCGAGGGCGGCATCGGGCATCGCAACGTCATCGCGACGCCGATGAACCCCGTCGAGCTGGCGGGCGGCTACTTCCACATCCAGCCCGCGCCCGCCATCCTCCAGCCCGGTCACAACGATCGCGATACGCGGGTCGAGGTCGAGAAGGTGCGGTGACTTGGAGCGGATTGCGGCCGGCCGGCGCGCGATCGGCGCCCGCAAACGCTGTGGAGCCCGTAGCGGCGGCAGTAGTCTCCCTTGCCCGCTACGGCGGAGACGCCAGCGCGTAGCCTCGGAAAAACGCCCAGATCAGCCGCGTCGCGTCCACCTCGTCCGTCGTGTGGCCGATGATCGACGCCGCCGGTGAGGCGCTCAACGCTTCCATCACCTTGCTGCCCGGCCACGTGTGCCCGCCGTCGGACACCACGAAGAACCGGATCGACGCGTCGCCGCCGCATCCCGTGAAGATGCGCTCTTCGACGTCGGAGCCAGCCTGGAGCACGGCGGGTGTCGAACCGCATCCGTCGCTCGCAGCCCAGTCGCCCACCACGTCTTCGACCGGCGGAAAGCCGTTGGAGTTTGCCGGCGGGCACGTCGGCGCGGCGGTCGCGTCCAGCGGCCGGCCCGCGATCAGCGCTGCGACGATCGGCCCGACGCCGCCGCAGAACGGCAGCACCACGTCCTTCTCTCCCCAGAACACCATCATCGGCACCGGCCGGCTCGGGCGGCATCCCGCCGGGTGTACGATGCCCGACACCAGCCCCACCGCGGCGATTCGGTCGCTCATTTCGCACGCCAGCAGCGCCGACATGATCCCCCCGTTCGAGAGCCCGGTGGAATACACGCGTGCCGTATCGACGCACGCCGTCGCCTCCGCCTCGTCGAGCATCGCCTTGATGAATACGATGTCCGGGTTGGATGCCGTCGCCGTTATGCTCCAGCCCGCCGGTTTACCCTCACCCTGCGGCGTCAGGACGATGAAGTGCTCCTGCGCCGCCAGCGGCTCGAACGCGCTCAGCACAGCCTGCTGATCCGCGTTGCTGCTCAGGCCGTGCAGGTTGATGACGAGCGGCCGCGGGCCCTCCTGGCCATCGTCGGGTAGGTACCGGCGGTACGTCCGCTCTATCCCCCCGACGCTGATCTCCTGCGTCGACGCACCGGGCATGAGGGCGGCCGTTCCGTTGCACCCCGCCGACGGCCGCGCCGGCGCCTCCGATACCGCCGTCGGCGCGACGGCCAACGTCGCGGCTCGTGTGGGAGAGGCGTTCGATGGCTTCGCGCCCCCGCCCCCGCTGCTGCACGATGCCAGCACCGCCGCCAGCGCCACGACACCCGCGCCGAAGAGCACGAGTCTGCGAGCTGCCGTTCGCCGCACGTAGACCTCCGCCCGCCTCTGCGCTCGCGCCTCGCTCCCGGCCACTACGTCAATCCACGATGGCCGAGTAGATGATGTTCTTCAATTGACCGCGAAAATTGAACGTCCCCGATGGCATCAACTGCGTCATGAAGATCGCCACCAGGTCTTCCCTTGGATCGACCCAGAAGATCGTCGAGGCCGCGCCGCCCCAGTAGTAGTCGCCCGGGCCCAGCGTACCCGCCTCCACCTCGCTGATCGTGGTCGCGAAACCCAGCCCGAACCCCACGCCCTCGTACGCTGTCTCGGAGAATGCCCCGATCGCCATCTGCGTCAGATCGCGCCCGCCCGACAGGTGGTTCTTCGTCATCAGCTCGATCGTCCTCGGCCCGAGGATGCGCGCGCCGTCCAGCTCGCCGCCGCGCCGCAGCATCTCGCAGAACCGCAGGTAGTCGGCCGTCGTGCTCGTCAGCCCGCCGCCGCCCGAGAAGAAGGCGGGACGCTCCAGGTATTGACTGGTCTCCGGGTCGTCGATGAGGCGCAGCGACTTGTCAGCGGCGCGGCGGTAATTCGCCGCCAGACGGCTCCTCTTCTCCGGCGCGACGAAGAATGCGGTGTCTCTCATGCCGAGCGGATCGAAGATCGTCTCCTGCAGGTACTGGTCGAAGCGCTTCCCCGAGATCGCCTCCACCAGGTAACCGCACACATCGGTGGAGTACGAATACATCCAGCACTCGCCGGGGTCGAAGTGCAGCGGGACGTGCGCGAGCTTCTCGACGAAGCTGCGTAGCGTCTCGCCCCGGCCGCGCTGGACGCCGGCGGAGACGTAGGCGGCATCAGCCGGGTGGAGCTGGGTGTCGGCGCCCACGAGCTGGGCCAGCCCGCCGCCATACGACAGGCCGCTCTGGTGGCTGAGGATGTGACGGAACGTCATCGGCCGCTCCGGCTCGCGTGTCTCCATCCGCTCGCCTTCGCCCGAAACGTACACCCGCATGTCTCGCCACTCCGGGATCACGCGATGCACCGCGTCATTGAGCTGGAAAGCACCGCGCTCATACAGCGTCATCAGCGCCACCGACGTGATCGGCTTCGTCATCGAGTAGATGCGAAAGATCGTGTCGTCCGCCATCGGCCGCGCCCGCTCCTGGTCCATCGAGCCCAGCGACCGGGAGTACGCGACGCGTCCGTGCCGGGCCACCAGCGTCTGGCAGCCGGCGATCTTCCCCGGCTCGATGTAGTGCCGGTTCAGGTGCTCCGTGATCCGCTCGAGCCGTTCGGCCGAGAACCCTGCTTCCTTAGGCGTCACGTCCATCGTGCCGTCCTTTCCCGCTGCGCCTCAGCATATCCCGGCACCACACGCTGCGCCCCGCGGGGCGCCCGCGTCCGGCTGACGTGGCCGGCCTACGTCCGGCTGCCGCCGTCGACGCGCAGCACCGCGCCCGTCGTGAACGACGATGCGTCGCTCGCGAAGTACAGCGCGGCACCGACGATCTCGTCCGGGTCGCCGCCCCGCCGCAGCGCGAACTGCTGCGCCTGCCGGTTGAACGCGTCCATGTCCCACGCCCGCGAGATGTCCGTCAGAAACGGTCCCGGCATGATGCAGTTCACCCGCACCTTCGGCCCGTATGCATAGGCGAACGCCTCCGTCATCGCGTTCAGCCCCGCTTTCGCCGCCGCGTACGGGATCACGTTTGGTCCTGGCCGGATCGACGCCGTGCTGCTGACGTTGATGATCGAGCCGCCGGCGCCCTCGCTCATCCGCGTGCCGACCAGCGCCGTCAGCCGGAACGGCCCCTTGAGGTTCACGTCCAGCACCTTGTCGTACAGCTCTTCCGTCACGTCGACCGGTCTCGGGTAGGGCGGCGACATGCCGGCATTGTTCACCAGCACGTCCACCTTCCCGAACGCCCCGTACGCCGCCTCTACCAGTCCGTCGATCTCCTGCCACCGGCCGACATGGCACGCGTACGCCAGCGCCCGGCGCCCGGTCGTCGCCTCCACCTCCGCGGCCACCGCCTCGCACGCGTCCAGCTTGCGGCTTGTGATGATCACGTCCGCGCCCGCGCGCGCGAATCCCAACACCATCGCCCGCCCGAGCCCGCGGCTCCCGCCGGTGACCAGCGCCACCTTCCCCGCCAGCGAGAACGCTTCGCCCGCGCTGTCCATTGGCCCTCCTCCGCTCTTGTGTTCCGCCGCCGGCGGCCGCCGCGTGCTACGCGCCGCCCGACACGATCTCGTCCAGCACCGGCCGGATGTATTGCAGGAACAGCTCTGGGTGCTCGCTCATCGGGAAGTGACCGAGGTTCGGCATGTCGCGGTACGTCGCGCCTTTGATGCGCTCCGCCAGCTCGCGCGCCGCCTCCGACGTCGATGCCCAGTCGTACTCGCCGCACAGGATGTGTACCGCCACCTTCGACGTGTCGATCTGCTCCGCCGTCTGCGTCAGGTCGTGGTCGACCGAGTAGTAGTACAGGTCGCCCTTGAACACGGGCGGCGCGCCCTGGCTGTACACCCACGCCGTCTCGCGCCGCAGGCTCTCGGGGCTCCCCGGCGACATCAGCCCGTACATCACGCTCGCTTTGAAGTCGTTGGAGATGCGCGGGTCGTGCCAGAACGGCTGGTAACCGCCCGGCGTCGCCGCCGACGCCTCCAGCCCCACCACCGCGCGGAACTCCTCCGGGTAGTGCAGCGCCAGGTCCACCGCTAGGTGCCCGCCGATCGAACTGCCCATGTACGCCGGCCGCTCCAGCCCCAGCTCGCGGCTCAGAGTCACCGGCACCTTCATCAGGAAGTCCTTCGTCAGCCGGTACGCGCTCGTCCACCATGCCGGCCCGACCGGCGGCAGCGACTTGCCGTGGTACGGCAGGTCGTACGCGATCATGCGGAACCGCGACGCGACCTCCCCGTCCTCCAGCAGGTGCCGCCATTGCCGCCCGTCCGCGCCCGCCGTGTGCTGCAACAGCAGCGGCACGCCCGCGCCGCTCTCCTCGAAGTACACGCGGTACTCGACGCCGTCGATCGTCAGGTAGATGTAGCGGCCGGTGCAGCGGTCGAAGCGTGCCACGCGGCGTCCTCAGCGCTCGCTGCCCGTCCGGAGCAGCTCCATCAGGCGGCGTAGCGCCGGATAGTAGGGGAACAGGTCCTCCGGCTGGCCCAGCAGCAGCACGCCGTGGCGCGACGCCGCGCCGAACAAGTCCTGGTAGAACGGCGGTGGCAGCGGCCGCAGCATCTTCTCCCACGCGTCCGGCGTCGCGACGATCCGTACCTGCGCCGGCGTATCGGCGTCTGCGGCCGCTACGTCGCTCACGCGGCCGCCGCGCACCGTCATCCGCAGCGCGTCGCCGTCGCTCGCGAACAGCACGTCTCCGTCCCACGTCCGCGCCGCCAGCGCGAACTCCGGGTCGTCGTTCAACAACGGCGGCGTCAGCCGTCGCAGTCCCTTCACGTCGCCGCCGTCTTCTCCATCTGCGTGCGGAAGAACGCCGTCACCGCTTCGTTGAACGCGTCCGCCGCTTCGATGTTCACCGCGTGCCCCGCGTCCAGCCCGACGACACTCAGTAACGGCATCATCTCCTCGGCGAAGCGCCTGTGTCCACCGAACCGCTCCTCCCGCTCGCCGGCGACCAGCAGCGTCGGCACGCGGTTCTCGCCCACGCGCGCCCGCACCGAGGAGTCGGGCACCGTGTACAGTCCCGTGTTCGCCACCCCGAGCGGGTCGAGCAGCGCACTGTCGGCGGCGAACGCGGCGCGCACCTCCGGCGGCAGCCGAGTGCCGCGCGCCGGGTTCAGCGGGTGCTCGTCGAGCGCCCGGCGCCCATCTGCCTCCAGCCGCCGCGCCTGCGCCTCCATCGCCGGCCGCACGCGCTCCACCCAGCCGTCCTCCGCCAGCGCCGAGTTCGAGTTCGTGAACGCGTGCGCCATCACGCGCTCCGGCCGGTCGAGCGCGTACCGCAGCGTCAGCGCAGCTCCCAGTGACTGGCCCACGACGAGCCACCGCTCCACCCCCAACCCGCCGCGGATCGCCTCGAACATCTCGACATAATGCAAGGGCGTATACATTCCTGGATGGTCGGGCGACGGCGACCGCCCGTGCCCGAATAGTTCCACTACCACCGGCCGCGCGAACGCCGACAGCGCCTCGACGTTCAGCATCCACTGCGCCCGGCTCGACAGGAACCCGTGTACAAGCAGCACGTGCGGCCCGCGCTCCCCATGCACGTCGTAGTGCAGCAGCGGCGCGTCGTGCTCTTGCGTCATCCCAGTCTCTCCTCCGCGCGGGGCAGTGTAGCGCCGCGGTGCCTTCCCCGGGACGTATTCCCCTTTCGCACCCGCCGTTCGGCACGCCTCAACTCCGTCCGAACGGATCTGACGTCCGGATCGGCCCGGGCGTACGCTGAGTGAGGCGGGGAGGAGGTGCGCGATGATCGCGGAATGGATCGTCGGCCTGCTCGTAACCCTCATTGCGACGCCCGTCGCCATCGCGTCCTACGTGTCGGCGCGCCGTGCCGCTGAGGCCGATCGGCCGCACGGGCCGATCCGGACCGTGCGCCTCGAGCCTCCGCCGCCCGTCCCGGCGCACGCCGGCGATAGCCACCATCGCCACTACCATCGCCGCCTCGCGGCGTGACGGACGGCGCGACAGACCGTTTGGCTGACTCGGCGACCGTCGCCAGCGGCAGCCCGGTCCCCCTTCAGCAGCGCCAGTCCCTCCTGCGAGAATTGCCTGTGCATGTCGCGCGATGAGTGTGCTCCTCGTCCGACGATTCGACTCCGTTCGTGCAAGTCTGTCCGGGTGTTGCCGGGCGGACTCGACTATGATGTGTGTCGGGTGTCCCCGGTAGGGAGGACGCGGTGTTCGATACCGTCAACTCTTCTCGCGCGTTGATGGGCATGTCGCTGGCCTTCCACATCTGCTTCTCGGCCATCGGCATCGGCCTCCCGCTCCTGCTCTTCCTCGCGGAGGGCATCGCCCTGCGCACAGGCAACGACGTGTACCGCGAGATGGCGCGCCGTTGGACGCGCGTCGCTGCTGTGCTCTTCGCCGTCGGCGCCGTCTCCGGAACCATCCTCTCGTTCGAGTTCGGCCTCCTCTGGCCGACCTTCATGGACTTCTCCGGCGCCATCATCGGCTTCCCCTTCGCGCTCGAAGGATTCGCTTTCTTCACCGAGGCGATCTTTCTTGGCATCTACATGTACGGCTGGGATCGACTTTCGCGTGTCGCCCATTGGCTGTGTACGGTCCCGCTCGTTCTCAGCTCGTCGCTCTCCGCCCTGTTCGTCATCAGCGCCAACTCCTGGATGAACGAGCCCGCCGGCTTCGTGCTGCGCGATGGCAAGGCGGTCAATGTCGATCCGATCGCCGCGATGTTCAACCGCGCGACGCCATACGAGGTCGTCCACGGATCGATCGCCGCCTACGTCGCCACCGGCTTCGCCGTCGCCGGCATCTACGCCGTCGCCATGCTCCGCGGTCGGCGCAGTGAATACAACCGTCGCGCGCTCATGCTTGCGCTCGCCGTCGCCGCGGTCTTCACCCCGCTCCAGTTCGTCAGTGGCGACCTCGGCGCTCGCTTCTTGGCGCATCACCAGCCCGAGAAGTTCGCCGCCATGGAAGGTCAGTTCCAGACCGAGAAGGGCGCGCCGCTGCGCATCGGCGGCTTCCCCGACACCGCAGCGAAAGAGACGCGCTATGCCATCGAGATCCCGAAACTGCTGAGCTTCATGGGCTACGAGGACTTCAACGCCGAAGTCCGCGGGCTCAACGACTTCCCGCAAAACGCCATCCCCGACACCCGCCTCGTTCACTATCCGTTTCAGATCATGGTTGCGAGCGGCTTCGCCATGCTCGTCGTCGCCTTGGCCGCCTTTGCCGTCGCCTGGTGGCGCAGACGATTCGACCCCGGCCGCCTCCTCCTCATCGGCATCGCTTGCATGGCGCCGCTCGGCTTCGTCGCCATCGAGGCCGGCTGGTTCGTGACGGAGTTCGGCCGCCAGCCCTGGATCATCTACGGCCTCATGCGCACCGACGAGGCCGCCACTCCGCGCGAGGGGATCTGGGCCGTCTTCCTCGTCTTCTTCCTTGTCTACGTCGCCCTTGCCGCGGGCCTCGCGCTCCTGCTCCTCCGCGAAGGTCGCCGGTCGCGGGCCCAGGGCAACGGCCTCCGTGAGGTGCCCCGTGTCGCTTGACGTGCTCGCCGCCGCGGTCGTCCTCGTCGGCCTCATCGCCTACGCGATGTTCGGCGGCGCCGACTTCGGCGGCGGTGTCTGGATCGCGCTCGCCGCCGGCCCGCGCGCCCGCCAGCAGCGCGAGGCGATCTATCGCGCGATGGGCCCGGTCTGGGAGACGAACCATGTCTGGCTCATTCTCATCGTCGTCACGCTCTTTACGGCCTTCCCGTCCGCGTTCGCCGATCTTTTCACCGCGCTTTTCGTCCCGCTCGTCATCGCCCTCGTCGGTATCGTCTTCCGCGGTGCCGCGTTCGCATTCCGCCACTACGGCCAACTGGTGGCCACGCGGCTGCCTGCTACCGGCGCCGTCTTCTCCGTCGCCAGCATCCTCACGCCGCTGACCATGGGCATGGCCCTCGGCGCCGTCGCCGGCGGCCATATCTCCATCGACGGCGGCGCCGTCACGTCGGGTCTGTACGAGCCGTGGCTCCACCCGTTCGCCATCGTCTGCGGCCTCATCGCGATCGCGATCTGCGGCTTTCTTACCGCTTGTTACATGACCACGCGCTCCGTCGGTGCCCTGCAGGAGGACTTCCGTAACCGTGGACGCGCCGCCAGCCTCGCCCTCGGCGCGCTCACCACCCTCGCGCTGCCGCTCGCCTGGTGGGACGCCTCGGCCTTCTCGGACCGCCTGCTCCGCCCGATGCCGCTCGCCGTCATGAGCCTGGCCGTCGTGATGGGCGTCTGCTCCCTCGCCGTGCTGTGGCGCCGCGTCTACGTCATCGTGCCGCCCGTCGCCGCCGCCACGGTCGCGCTCGTCATCGCTGCTTGGGGCGCCGTGCAGTACCCCTACCTCATCCTTCCCGACGTGAAGATCGCGGATGCCGCTGCCGGCCACGAGACGCTCCTCGCTTTCATCATCGCCCTGCCCATAGGCTCGGTGAGCCTCGTCCCCTCCCTCGCCCTTCTCTACCTCACCTTCAGCGAGAAGACCGGCGGCGGCGCAGAAGCCGACGTGGTCGGCGACCATTAGCGCTTGCACCGCTCGCCAGCCTTGCCGTTCGGCACGCCGCGGCTCCGTCTGACTGCTCACTGACACACTCGCAAACGGCCTACTCCGACCGCCTGCCGCTCCGTACACTTTCTCACGATGACGAAGCAGAACTCGGCGCCCCTCGCGCGCCTCCTCGAGCAGCTCGACCTCGAGCGCCTCGACCGTGACCTCTTCCTCGGCGATCCCGGCCGGGGCGAGCGGCGCCTCTTCGGCGGCCTCGTCGCCGCCCAGTCCGTCATCGCCGCCTATCGCACCGTCGAAGAGGGGGCCATGCACTCGCTGCACGCCTACTTCCTCCGCCCCGGCAGGCACAATGTACCCATCCGCTACGTCGTCTACCGCATCCGCGACGGACGCACCTTCACCACGCGCGACGTCGTCGCCTATCAGTCCGGCGAGGCTATCTTCAACCTCTCGTGCAGCTTCGCCAGGCTGGAGGAGGGCATCACCCATCAGGAGCCCATGCCGGAGGTGCCCGGCCCTGACGGCCTCCCCGACTGGGAGTTCGCCCGCCCCGACCGTCCCGAAGACGCCGAACTCATGAAGCAGATGATGCGCAACGACGCCATCGAGATGCGCGCCATCGATGCCCGCGACCGCCCGCTCCCCGGACCGACGCCGCGTCGTCGCGTCTGGGTGCGCGTGCGCGGCGTCCTCCCCGAGGACCCGTCCGTCCACGCAGCCCTCATGGCCTATGCCAGCGACCGTGGCCTCATCGCCACCGCCCGCTTCGGCCACAACATCCCGCGCGATATGCGCTCCTCCGCCAGCCTCGACCACGCGCTCTGGTTCCACCGCCCGCCGCGCTTCGACGGCTGGCTGCTCTTCACCAGCGAGAGCCCTGTCGCCCACGCCGCGCGCGCCCTCATCCTCGGCCAGATGTACCAGCCCGATGGCACGCGCGTCGCCTCGGTCGTCCAGGAAGGCTTGATCCGCACCGCCCCGCGGCCGGGTGCGTCCGGCGCGTGATGGCGGCGAGGCCGTTCGGGCCAATTGGCTCCTGATCGCGGCGGGCGCTGCCCGTAGCATTCGCGCGGAGGTGCGCATGAAGTACGACGTCATCGTCATTGGCGCCGGCGCCGGCGGGGCGGTCATCGCCGCCCGCGTATCGGAGGACCCGCGCCGCAGCGTGCTGCTCCTCGAGGCCGGCCCTTACTATCCGACGACCGAGCAGATGCCGGTCGACCTGCTCAACGGCAACGACAACTCCTACTACGCCCACGACTGGCACTACGAGGCCGAGACGAGCGTCGGCGGTCGCGTCGTGCCCCAGCCCGCCGGCCGCGTCGTCGGCGGCTCCTCCGCCGTCAACACCGCCATCGCCCTCCGCGGCACGCCCGAGGACTACGACGAGTGGGCCGCCCTCGGCAACGATGAGTGGTCCTGGGCGAATGTGCTTCCGTACTTCCGCAAGCTCGAGACCGACCTGGACTTCGACGACGACTATCACGGCCGCAACGGCCCCATCCCCATCCGCCGTTACCGCGAGGACGAGCTCGTCCCCGTGCAGGCCGCCTTCGTCAGGGCGATGCGCGCGCTCGGCTACCCGGAGACGAACGACAACAACGACCCTGATTCCGAGGGCATCGGCTTCCACCCCATGAACAAGCGCGGCAGCCAGCGCATGAGCGTCGCCACCTGCTACGTCGAGCCCGCGCGCCACCGCCTCAACCTGACTGTCCGCGGTGAGTGCGTGGTCCGCCGCATCCTCACCAACGGCGCGCGTGCCACCGGCGTCGAGGTCGAGACCGGCGGCGCCGTCCAGGTCGTCGAGGGCGACCGCATCGTCCTCTCCGGCGGCGCCATTGGCTCGCCCGCCATCCTCATGCGCTCCGGCATCGGCCCCGAGGCGCACCTGCGCGAGCTGGGCATCGACGTCGTCCGCGACATCCCCGGCGTCGGCGCCAACCTCGACGACCACCCCATGCTCGGCGCCGTCTTCGTCGCGAAGGACGGCTACCTGGACTACCACGACCCCGTCGTGCAGGTCACCTACCGCTACACGTCGTCGCTGGGTGAGGAGCGCAACGATATGCAGCTCATGCCCGTCTCCCAGATCCTCACCCGCAGCGGCGCCCTCGTCTTCTCCATCGGCAGCGTCATCTATCGCCAGAAGTCCATCGGCCGCCTCTCGCTCACCTCGCCGGACCCGCACGTCCAGCCGCGCATCGAGGATCACTTTTGCGAGCACCCCGACGACGTGCGCCGCCTAGTCGAAGGCGTGCGCATGGCGCTCGAGGTCGGCTCGCACGACGAGTTCGCCCATCTCGCCGACGGCGTGCGCACGCCGCCCGTCGCCACCGTCCACGACGACGAGGCCCTTGGCCAGTGGTGCAAGGCCGTCGCCTCCAGCGGCTTCCACCCGAGCTGCACCGCGAAGATGGCGCCCGCCGCCGACCCGATGGGCGTCGTCGACCAGCGCCTGAAGGTCCGCGGCTTCGACAACCTCTACGTTGCCGACGCCTCCGTCATGCCGAAATGCCCGCGCGCCAACATCCACCTCACGTCGGTGATGATCGGCGAGCGCCTGGGTGACTGGCTGCGCGAGTAGGCCAGCGGACCAGACCGAAGGAGAGCGCTGGAAGAGACGCGGGGGTGGAGAGAGCTCTCTCCACCCCCGAGATCGTCTGCCTCCGGTTAATCGCCGCCGAAGCTGCCGACTTTGAATCCCGTGATGCGCATCTCGTCGTCCGTCGCCCGCGTCTGGAGCGGGTTGGCCGGGTCGCTGCGGTGCTGCATGTGGATGTACGCCGTCTTCCCGTCGGCGGCGAAGATCATGCCCGTCCACTCGGAGCCCTCGCGGCCGTCCGTGCCCGCGCCGTCAAGGTTCACGGCGACGCGCACGCAGCCATCGCTGAGGATGTCGCCGTCTGCGCCGTCGGGCAGGCACGCCCACACGTCGTCGTTGAAGTTGTTGACGCCGCCGATGTCCTCCAGCACGTAGAGGATGCCCGTACCCGGCTGGAACGCCACGTTGTCCGGCATGGTGAACTCCGGCGAGCCGATGACGAACGGCTGCACCTCGGGCCCAGACGGGGCGTCCGTGAAGCAGTCGACCTCGCCGTATAGGTGCGTGGCGGCGTTGCCGGTCGCCGTGAAGCAGGCCCGTACGCCGCCGCCGAACAGCGGATCGCGGTCCATGTCCTCCGGCCGCCAGAAGCCGCTGGCCCCCTTCGCCTGCGCATCCGCGCGCGCCGATGCCGCCACGATCGGGCCGATCCACTCGCCCTTCCCGTAGTTGGCGCCCTGGCCGAAGCTCGAGCCGTCGCCGAGCTGCAGCGCGCTCAGTACGCCCGCCACGAACGGCGACAGCGCCGGGTCGCTGATGTCGCCCGATCCCGAGCGCGGCGTCGCCGGGACAAACTTGTAGATCGTGCCGCCGATCTTGCCGCTGCTGGGCCGGTTCTCGTCCCCGGCGTACAGCGTCCCGTCGTCGAGGATGACGATCCCCTCCCACGCGAAGTTCCCCAGCGCCGGCCGGAACACGATATTCGGGCTGCTCGACGTGTGCGCCGTGCGGTCCACCGTCTGGTCCATCGTGCCGATCGGGTCGAAGATCTCGATCGCATTGCCGTCCGATCGCTCCTCGGTCGCCAGGATCGTCCCCCAGGGCGTGCGCCGGATGCCGTCGCAGCTCCCGGTGCCCGTGAGGATCGTCGCGACCTCCCCCGTCGCGATATTCACGCGCTGCACGCCGTTGTGCGCGCTGTCGCTCGATGGCCCCTCGATACAGCTGATCGTGTATTGCGGGCTGGCATCGTCCGGCCAGAACGCGATCATGTCGGCCGGGCTCTTGATCTGGTCGGTCACCAGTTCCGCTTTCAGGCTATTTGCCAGCTTTGCGGCGGCCGTGCCCGGTGTGGTCACCGTCTGGCCGGACACGGCGTCCAGCGTGCCGCTGATGCCGAATAGCTGCTGGGACCGATCATTCAGGTCGTTCTGGACGCTTATGCCGAAATCCTTTCCCGGGTGGAAGGCCGCGACCCCTGCGACGAGCGCTAAGGCCGCGACGGCCGCAGAACCCACTGCTATCACTCTGGTCTGCTTCAATGTGCTTCCTTTCGTGACACGTCTGCCGTCCGCCGGCCCGGCGATCCCTGAGAACACCTGTCGATGCCCGGCGCGCATCGGCGGGGTCACCTCCACTTGTACTTCCAAGGGCCCGCTCCGTGGGTTAACCGACGTAAACGGCTCGTGAATGTCCTGAACCTGCCTCCCACAGCACGGGCACGCAGCCGAGCGCTCGAAGCACGTCTTCGAAGACGACGGCCAGCGCTTCCACTACGTGAATCACGGTCGGCGGCGACATGGCGGAGCACGGACCGCGGCGGTTACCGGCAGCGACGAAGAAATGCTTGCGGCGTTCCAGCGCATGCTCGAAAAGAAGCGGCGGCGTCTCACCGGCTTCATCGCGGAGGCCACGGCCGCACGCTGAGGCGCCGTCCCGCCAGCCGGCGCCGCTTGATACGATGGGGCCGCTATGGCAGGGACCGACGCCGTCGAGCGGATCAGCCGCAATCTGGAGGAGGTGCTCACCCGCGAGGACCTGCAGCGCCTCGTCGCCTCCGGTACCCCGCTCAAGCACTACATCGGCTTCGAGATCTCCGGCAAGATCCACCTCGGCACCGGCCTCGTCTGCATGTCCAAGGTCAAGGACTTCGTCGATGCCGGTGTCCACTGCACCGTCTTCCTCGCCGACTGGCACTCCTGGATCAACGACAAGCTCGGCGGCGATCCCGCAACCATCCGCCGCATCGCCGTCGGCTATTTCGCTGAGGGGCTGAAGGCGTCGTTTCGCGCCGTCGGCGGCGATCCCGCGAAACTCAACTTCCTCCTCGGCAGCGACCTCTACCACAACAACGACGCCTATTGGGCCACGCTCATCGACGTCGCCAAGAACACCTCGCTCGCCCGCATGCAGCGCAGCATCACCATTCTCGG
>Ga0153916_10000805_pt1 | contig 21743 bp, 20 predicted proteins | sample Opewatmetagenome_FD_109642 | JGI IMG/M metagenome (GOLD analysis project Ga0153916, IMG submission 109642) | Freshwater wetland microbial communities from Ohio, USA - Open water 3 Core 3 Depth 4 metaG | ecosystem: Environmental > Aquatic > Freshwater > Wetlands | place: USA: Ohio, Lake Erie...
ATTGGCCAGAGATTTTGTCCGAAGGATCTCTTCTTCGTCCCCACACGAGGGACCCTGGCTGAGCGGTCAGGTTGGCTTCCGTTGAAAGGCGGGCTCCGGCATACGCATTACCTGGTCGGCTATACGGTCGGCTTCCTGCTCATATTTGTCACCCGGTTGACCAATAACCAGTTTAAACTGGATCAATGGCGGCTGCGACACCAGCGGTTTTCGATAACCGTCATTCAATTCCTGCGTGGGACCAAAATTCTGCTGCTCACTAAAAAGTCCGTTTTGAACAGGCGCAAACGACGGCGCCGGCACAGCTGGAGCTTTGGTAATGACCTGTGATATTGTGCTCATAAGTTCAGATATCCCTGCAAATTAGATGCGAATGCTAACTCTACTTCGCCTTTCATCTATATTTCTTATATCCACTGATCGAAGTCAAGCCCGAAACAAGACCTGATAAAATAACCACTAGTCATTGGAACAGGTTAGCCCCGAGAGCGTATGGTTCCACATAACATGGATCGTATATAATCATCCTAACTCTCATCTGTTTACAGCTAAATATTAATCTTCTTCTGTAGAATTCATATACAAGGCTCAGTAGCCGGGGCATCACCCAACAATAACCTGGCAAACTGCTCATAACAGTGCGCGTTTGAGAGAGCTGGATTCTCCCAATCTTCAATATGCGGGTAATATATATGGAAAGCCTCGTGCAGTATCGTCCCTCCTCGTTCATTTAATGTATCACTATAAAACATGTTACATAGATATATCCTATATCTTCCTTCAAAGCTATATCCCCAGTCATCCGCATCACATTCTCCACCCCTGCAGGTGTATCTTATCCATCCTCCTTCGAGAATATTTCCCACCCTGTTATATCGTCTTTGTATCAATTCTAGTTGTCTATCAGACACTGTCGCCGCATCTATATTAAAACGGGTCAACAGGGCATTGGCCAAAATGGCAGGGGCTGGAAATCCTGGAATTAGTACTCTCAGAAACCTTAGTGCGCTCAATATATTCTCAGCATTTCTGCAGACAGTAATTGCCCTAGTATCTGCAGTCGTAATTAAATCTAACACATCGTCTCCGGTCCTCCGCGGATGCCATAATCCACCATTACCAGACCGACCAGGATGGAAACAGCTCACATATGCCGGGCGCACCAAGCGCTGTATTTGTTTTTTAAACGAATCACCTTTCTGCTGCACCACATGCGCCATCTCGTGTGCCATTAACTTGCGTCCATCTCCAGTCTGCAGCGCATATCGCCCGGTGCCAAAGACGACATCCCTACCCACAGTGTATGCCTGTGCATTTACTGCCCGCGCTGATTCGGCTGCCCTGGCATCATTATGCACCCGTACCTGGCTGAAATCGTGGCCAAAGCGAGGCTCCATGAAGGCACGGGTGGCCGGGTCAAGCGGCTGCCCCGGAGAGCGCAGCACCTCATGCACAATCGGCGGCATATCTGAGGAATGACCGCCATGTCCCGGTGACTCCTTCTTTTGCAGCTTCTCTTTCTCTTCTTCCTCCTCTGGCTCAACCTGCCGCTGAATTGAAGGAGTTATCTGGCCGGCAAGAGATTTGGTTTGAATTATCTCTTCCTCTTCTTCTTCCTCTTCTTCATCCCCACACGAGGGACCTTGCTCAAGCGGTCAGTTTAGCTGTCGCTGTAAGCCGGGCTCCGGTATGCGCATCACCTGGTCGGCTATCCGGTCAGCTTCCTGCTCATACCTGTCACCCGGCAGGCCGATGGACAGCTTAAACTGGATTAGAGGCGGCTGTGTCACCAGCGGTCTCTGTTGCCGACTTAGAGGCTTGGTTTGTGGAGGTGCAAATGCTATCACCGGCGCAGCCGGAGCTACCTTCTTAACCTGTGCCGTCGTACTCACCGGTTTTCTGGCCTCAAGGCATATATCTTTATTAAAAAATTAATTAGTATCCTCCTCCTTTGAATTGAGAAAATTACCTCATTACACAGTGGTAATTTTCAACTATGCCCCCTAAGAACGTCTCCACTCTATTCTGCTTATCCCTTAAAGCTGCCCGAATTTCTATTTTAAACACCTGACCTTATTTCTATTACCTTACACTTATTTCCAAATGTTTCCTCCTGTGTGGCTTAACATGATGTCTTAGATTTTGCCTTTTTTACTTTATGCGTAATACAATCCCAACATTCAATGAGTGGCGCCGATAAATCCATACCATCCTCAGCATACATTGCATTTTCGCATAATAATGCGCAATTGCCCTTTTTTCCTGAGAGTTTTATCCCCAGTTTCTGATTAGCTAAATCTTGTTTTCGACTTTCGTGAGGTCCCTTCGAGATATTTTCGTGCCACCATCCCCCAAATTTGGTCCATCCTTTGCCACAACGTCGACTTCCAGTACATGCGATCCAACAGTGACCAAAGGCATCATAAAAGATATTTGCTACCTTTGGATCTGGCATTGATTCTGCATCCTTACACAGCGTCTCTTTCCAAAAATTATATGTAACATCTTTTGACTCCTCGATTACTTCGTCTAAACATTTTCTCGCGAAATCTATCTCAATTCCAATTGGCCAAAGTATGACAGCTGATTTGAATATTCTGATAGGATCCCTATTATTAATTGTTTTGCTCTGCTGTACTACATGTGTCAGTTCATGTGCTAATAGATTCTTCCCAGAAGCAGTGTTGGCAGCAGGTGTTCCTGAACCCCAAAAAATGTCTCGGCCCACGGTGTATGCTGTGGCATTCACTGCCTGCGCTGATTCCGCCGCCTTATCATCCATATGTACACGTACCTGGCTGAAGTCATGCCCGAAACGCGGTTCCATGAAGGCGCGTGTGGCCGGGTCTAGCGGCTGGCCTGGAGAGCGCAGTGCTTCATGCACGATCGGCTGCACATCCGCGGAATGAGCACGTGTAGCACTTCCCTGGCCCGGTGACTCCTTTCTCTGCAACTTCTCTTCCTCTTCCTCCTCTGGCTCAACCTGCCGTTGAACTATTGGAGTTATCTGGCTGGCAAGAGATTTTGTCCGTATGGTCTCTTCTTCATCCCCACACGAGGGACCCTTCTCGAGCGGTCAGTTTAGCTGTCGCTGTAGGCCGGGCTCCGGCATGCGCATGACCCGGTCGGCTATCCGGTCGGCTTCTTGTTCATACCTGTCACCCGGCTGTCCGACAGCCAGTTTAAACTGTATTAACGGCGGCTGGGACACCAGCGGTCTCTGCTGCCGACTTAGAGACCTGGATGGCACAGGCGTGAACGACGGCACCGGCGCAGCCGGAGCTTTTGTCTTAACCCGTGTCATTGTGCTCACCGGTTCAGGCCTCTGTATAAATTCTTCGCCACCTGGGCACCCGTTGTTTCGGGATTTGAACCGGGCCTCATCTGAAAGCTGCCGCCATCAATGTCCGATATAATGCCGCCTTGCCGCAGCGTCGACGGTATGTCACCGTGGCCGAGGAGCCGGGCCAGTTCCTGTTCCACAGCCCGGGCAATTGGATAACTCTCGTGCCGCGGGAAGCCATACAGCACCAGTTCTTCTATATGCAAGTTCACCGGGCTCTTTTGATTGTGTTGCCTGCTGTTCATATCCAGCCTCTGATTTCGGTGTCGGTCAGGGGTTTTTCGAGTTTGCTGTATTCCACACGAGCCGCCCGCAGCAGGTGTTTCATGCGCACCGGCTCATCGGCATCGGCAGCTAGAAATGCGGCATGCAAAGCGATGTTTCGTATGTTGCCGCCAGCTACATTGAGCTGGGCCAGCTTTTCCATATTCAGACCCTCCGTAGGCGTATCGGCAGGGAATATGCGGCGCCAAATCTCAGCCCTCTGCTCCAGGCTGGGAAATGGGAACTGCACCACGAAGCGTATCCGGCGCAGAAAGGCGGTATCGATAGCCTCCTTCATATTCGTGGTCAGTATAGCCAGCCCGCGATAAGCCTCCATGCGCTGCAGCAGATAGCTGATCTCGATGTTGGCGTAGCGGTCGTGGCTGTCCTTAACCTCGCTGCGTTTGCCGAAAAGCGCATCGGCTTCATCAAAAAGCAAAATGGAGCCGCTGTCTTCGGCGGCATCGAAGACGCGCCGCAGGTTTTTCTCCGTCTCGCCGATGTACTTACTGACCACCTGGCTGAGGTCGATGCGATAAAGATCCAGGCGCAGCTCGTTGGCCAGCACTTCGGCTGCCATGGTTTTACCGGTGCCGCTAGGTCCGACGAACAGGGCGCTGATGCCCAGTCCCCTAGAGCTGCGGTTGCCAAATCCCCAGGTCTCGTAGACCTTCAGGCGCCGCCGCACGTGTGCCGCAATCTCAGAAAGAAGCTGTCGCTGCATTTCGGGTAGAACCAGGTCGTCCCAGAGGGGGGTGGAACGGATATGCTGCGCCAGCTCATCCAGCCGTGGGCGTGCCTGCACCCGGCAGGTATTCCACAGAATTTTTCCAAATTCGGTGCTGCCGTTATGTCCCGCTTTATGACTCAGCGCCTCATCACAAATTGAGTGAAGGGCGGAAGCGTTCAAGTTGAACTGTGAAACAAGTGATTCAATCTGACCGTTGTTTTCCGTGCCCAGTGCCTGCTGCCACAGAAAGCGCTGTTCCTCAGAGGTTGGCTTTTGAACCTCAAAGCTAATTGACGAGCGCTCCGGTATGGCCCTTTGTTCCTTACCGGTCATGATGACCGCTGTGCTTAAATCCTGAATAAGGCGGCTGACGGCAGCCTCTCTGGTACGGTCGGCATTATCATTGTCTGCGCAGTCGAGGAGTAAAGCGCTATGCGTTAACCTTGCCTCTCTCTCCCATAAACGCACCAGCGCTTCCGATTCACGCGGGTCAAGCGGTATGACCTGGGCGGGCATGGTTTGCAGGTTGACGCCCGTTATAGAGCAAACCGCCGTGGCTATGGCACGCTGGCTAGCGACGTCGGGGCCATAGAACTGCAGCACTGGTATATGCTCAGCTTCGGCTGCTTTAGTCCAGGCTGAAATTGCCTTCTGGGCAAGTTCATGGTGCGATGGGACCAGTGCCACCTGCAGCGATACAGGTTCAATGAATCCCCTGAGGCGTTCATCGGTGTAATTCAAACCCGTGAGATAGTGTAATATGCGCTCGTCAAGGCGCAGCGCACTGGTAGTAAGATTGTCCGAACTGACTACTTCGAGCATGCGCCAGTAGCGCAGAGGGCCGGCGGGAGACAGCGCGCTCCAGTGCGCTTCCGGCAGAGCTGCCAGAGCCAGGCTGAAGGTAGGATAATGCTTGCGGCTGTCATCCTGGGCGGCGGCGCATCGCAAAGCCAGAGCGGAGTCCAGTTCCACGCCGGCACAGAGTAACAGTATGTTTCTCTCAAACGGCGAAAGACCGAACAATTGACACAGAGTTTCCAGGGCAGGTGGCACCTTCATCTCATCTTGCATGCCATCAAAATCCGGCAGTGACAGTTCCGAATCTGCCGCCGGAGTGGCTGCATCCTGAGAACGCGCGATATAATTCTCCAGCAGCCAGCGCACCCGCGCTACTGCCGCTGCCAGATAACGCTGGTTCGATTCCAGCCAGTTAATCGTTTCTGTAGAACTCATTAAATAGTCACCGTGGGACCAATATAATTAGGATATTTGGGGTCCGTTTCCTTAGGAATATCGAGCTGGCTCTGAGCGCCGTCAACCTGAACGCGAAGTAGATATGTGCCCGCTTTCACATCGGCCACCGAGAAGGTAATGAAATCTGTTTCTGTTTCCAGTCCGGTGATACCGTTATCGGAAGGGGCTTTGAGTGCATAAGCGGCGCGGGGTTTGCCCAAATCGGGCTCTAATTCGTTTAGCAGCGCCATCACCCGCTGGGCTTTGCCCACCTTCGGACTGAGGGCCAGTTTCAGCGTCTTTTGAACTGAATCCACCTGTTGGCCAGTGATGGTCGGATGCAGGACAAACGGTTTTACGTTGGACTCAACGCTGAAGTGCTCAACTTCCGGTTTCCCCATCTTTTTGGGGTGCAGCACCTGCAAGCCTACTACTCCGGCCCTCAGCGGCTGGCCAGTGAACAGTGCAGAGCCCAGGGAAAGCTCAATTTTTTTGTCGCTCACTGTGTTTACCGGGTCAGCCGAGCTAAGGGTCACCTCCAACGCGTCGATATGTACTCTGGTGGTGTCTCCCTGTAATTGGCGGCCGCTGATGATAATGACGCTGCTGGAAACAATCGGGACATTTTCGCCTTCTTTCGCCTGAATTTTTTCAATTACCGGCTGGCTGAATGGTATAGCATAGTGAAGCGGTTCGCGCACCGGTAGAGCCGTTTGCGGTGTGACTTCAGCCTCGATCAAGACCACCGAAGCCATGTAGGCTATGGAAAGTGTGTATGGTATCTGAAAGAAAACCGACCAGAGCTTGGATAGCTCCTCCAGGTTCAATGAGATAGGGGTGAATTTGACCCTCTCTATCTGGTCAGCTAGGTCTGATTTAGCCAGGCAGTCGTCTTGGTTTCCATTGCGGCGTTTTATTTCATTACGAATCATATCCTGCGTCAGTATAGGCTGGGCTTGTAGAACTCTGACAGTACTGCCCATCAAGATTTGTGGCTCGAATTTGCTCTCCTCGCCGTAGAATGTGAGAAGATAATGCAGATCAAGAGCCGCCTGCGGGCGTTGAACCAAAGTTGTGTCACCTCGGCGCGTGGGCAGGTCAGCATTCCGGAGGGTGGCATTAGGTGTAACCTGATAAAGATAGACGTTGATTCCCTTGGTGCTGTCTTTGGCTTCTTTAGGGCGCCCGATGGTTACTTCCGCCCCAGGTAGCACAGTCGCAGCCTTCTGAAGTAACTGAAAGCCAAATGTAGATGTGGCGGCAGCGATGGTCAGGTGGTTGCTCATGGTTTTCCCTCATTCCGTGCCTTGAGATAAGCCTCCAGCGACAGAGCCGGCAGTCTTCGGCGAGGAACCGTTTGCGTTTCGAGATGGCTAGGAGGCGGCACAGCCCGCACCTCAACACGACCGATAGTGACATGGATGCTTGGTAGAGCGGGGGCGGCTTCGATTGAGTATAGCCCTTGCTGAGCTCGACCCAATGGTATTCTATCCGGCTGTTGACGAGTGGAGACGTCCGGCTGAAGTCTGGTTAGGACCGGCAGTACTCTGGCGGGAGCAGCCGCGGATGTTTCGTCTTCCGCTTTCGATACAGGCTGAGTAGTTGGTTCACTGTCGGGTGTATTATCAATCAGCGGCCTGCTGATTGAAGTTTGAGATGCTGCCGGAGTTCGGCGCGTATGGCTTTCCAATGGTCTTGGAGCGATAGTTTCTATTATTTTGCTTTTGGCGATGTTTTTTCCGGTAACAAATCGTGAAACAGGTATGCCTGCAGATTCTGGACTTGGCCCCAGTTCCGTTATCATATGTGAAGAGTCATCTTTTAAGCTCGATTTGCGCAAAACAAGGTCACGGGGACCAATTTCTGCAGATACCTTCTTCGGAACCCATCGGGTGGTTGCTGGGACTGCCTCATTCCGCCGCACTACCGGCTCGATACCGTAATTTTTGGGTTGTCTTAAGGCTGATACTTCAGATACCGACACGACTTCAGGTACAGAAGATGCTCGCCTCGGTGGTTCACCCCTGCGATGCCCCTCAGAACGTCTTATTACAGGTGACGGTTGTTCTTTGCCAATCGCCTGTTCATCGAATCCAGTGGTGATATCCGTTAGAGATGAAGGCTCAGACGCCGATTCTGCTGTATCATCCGGTATATCCGCCCCGACCGAATTGGTGGCCTGTTCATTTGTCATCATTACTCCTGCAGCAAGGCTGGGACGGATTAAGGGTTTGACCGTAGGTATTATCCCCGAATTACGTTCAACTAACCTGCTTAGAAAATCGGCCATGACATCACCATATCCAGATACCGCTGACGCCGCCAGGCACTCATGGAAAGAATATCATCCTGTCTCCAGCCATAGGCTCGAGCCAGGATATGTACCTGACGCAGAAGATATTTAGCCTGCCAATCAAGTTCAGCCCATAAGAAAGAAACGATGTCAAGGAGCATTGGCCAGCGATGGTCGCAGGCAGGGCAGGCGAGATCAAGCTGAACTTCAGCCAAGGGGTCGCATTCCAGCATCTGCGCCGCCAGTGCTGAAGTGACTGTTTCCGGCAGGGCTTCCAACTTAATCTTTTTATTGTCTTTGCTGGCTTCTATGACGCACTTTCTCAACAGCATTTTGTAGCCTTCAGCTATGTCCAGGTTCATGCTTGCCGCCAGGTCGATGCTGGTGGGCAAACGGAAACGGATGTTGAATCCACCTGCCTCCAGATGCAATGCCGAATCTGCCGGAATCGTATTGTTGGCCAGCAGAGCGGCGGTATTTATAGAGAATTCCAGCTGCGCATCGCAGGCAGGACATTCGCAGAATGCTTCCAATTGCGGTCCGAAGGTAAGTCCGTATAAAGCCAGGAGAAGCGCATCCCTCTGCCCGATACTGAGCCCGGCTAGTTCCTTGACATCCTTTTCCGGGCAGGTAGCAACCAATACCATCAGCGCTCTATCTACCGGCTGCTGGTGCTCTCCTCGCTCTCTTATTTCAATAAGTTCCTGTGCTGACAAAGGGCGCATAGGATTATTGCGGCTCGTCAAAACTTGGCTCCGTGGGCTCGGTTGCCGCATAATCACGCTCCCAGCCTTCGTTTTCCAGTTTAATGGTCTGTATGGCGACGGCTTTACCGCTGGCATCCAGTTCAGGTATAGCCTGATATTCCGAGACCCAGCAGCGATAGACGTTGTAGGAGATAGCCAGCTGGCCCGCCTCATTATAGACCTCGATGGTGATGTCTTTGCGGAAATCCTGGAGTGACACCTCTGCACCCAGGCCGGAGCCATAATTCCAGACCTTATTAGCCCATTTCTCGAATTCAACGTCGTGAGTCACTCCGCGTTCTAGGGTGATAGGCTCATACTTGGTCTGGCCCGGCGACTTCCGCACGGAGCTGGGATCACCGCCCTCACGATGTTCAACCGGTTCTGTCGTCCGCTTCAGGGCACCGACCTTGCTGACGCCGGCTACATATTTTCCGCCCCACTTGACCCTGAATTTGAAATTTTTATACGGATCAACGCGTTCTGCATTAACACTGAATTTTGCCATTACCATGCCTCCTTATGCTTGAACCTGTCCGGCAATCTGGCTGAGTTTGATAATCACAAACTCGGCTGGCTTGAGCGGGGCGAAGCCCACCAATATATTGACTATGCCACGGTCGATATCGGTTTGGGTTGTGGTCTCCTTATCGCACTTGACGAAATAAGCATCACGCGGCGTCTGACCCTGGAAGGCGCCTTGCTTAAAGAGATTGTGCATGAAAGCGCCGATGTTAAGGCGTATCTGAGCCCAGAGCGGTTCATCGTTGGGCTCGAACACCACCCATTTGGTGCCACGGTACAGGCTCTCTTCGATATAAAGCGCCATGCGGCGGACGGGGATATATTTCCACTCGGAGGCTAGTAGGTCGGCTCCAGCCAGGGTACGGGCACCCCAAATAACATTTCCGTAAAGCGGGAATGTTCGCAGGCAGTTGAGCCCCAACGGGTTAAGCGTCCCGTTCTGGCTGTCGGTCATCTTGTAAGTTAATTTGCGAACGCCGGAAAACGAGGCTTCCTGGCCGGCGGGAGCTTTCCATACTCCGCGTTGGGCGTCGATACGGGCGAAAATCCCTGCTACCGCCCCGCAGGGAACAAACTCCTCCGTTCGGTTTTCTTTGAGAGAGTCCGCCATCTTCAGCCGCGGAAAATAGACAGCTACATTGGTTGCATCTGTACCCATCAGTCCCCGCAAAGCGTTTATGCCACCGTCCTTATCTTTAGCCGAATCGACGTCGGTCCATGCAATCAAGGTTGACCCCCCTTGAGGATTGGCTGGCGGATCAACTATAAACATAGCCCGCTTGTCTTTGCAGTACTTAGCGGCAGCGACAAGAGTATTCTCTCCCACGTCACTATCTCCCACATCACTTTCCCTAGAGAGCGGTGGTATGCAGAGAAGATTAAACAGGTCAGCATTGTCCAGAGCATAGAGTCCCTTTCCGGCATCCTTTGCAATTTGGTCATCGGTTATGTCATCACCATCATGGCCGCTATTTGCTACGGCAGCTTCATAATTGTCGTCTTTTGTGAAATCAGGAGGGTCGGTTACTGTTTTATTGGGGGGTTCTGAACTTAGTGTTTCGACCCGAACCAAGTTAGATTGCTGTTCCAAGACTTTGGAAATGTACCTGATGTTGGTTTTATCTACGGACAGGTTACGGAAGGTCTCGGTGGCTACCACTTCTTTTGACCCGGCTTTTTCTAGCTCCTGGATGGTAAGATTAAAGAGTGTGGCGGGGTCTTTCGTAACATAGTCAACAGCAGCTCGCAATGCATTACCCCACTCGCCCTCGTTAGCTGCTTCAAGAACTAAATCATCGTTGGCTATAGCCGTGGGCAAGGTGATAGTGGCCGGAACTGCCCCATTATTAACCCGTACAATGAGGGCATCTTTGCCGCCGTGCAAGAAATAGTGCTGCACTGCGTAGCTCATGGTGCTTTTTCCCCACAGTCCGCCGAACTTACGGTCGTAGTCGGCAAAGCTCTGGACTAAGGTTGGATCATCACAGGGCCCCTTTTTGGCTCGACCGATGAAGGCCGTGATGGAAGTGGCCACACCGGTGATGGTACGCACGCCGCTGGGTATTTCCTCGATATAGACACCCGGATAGGTAGGTGCAATAGGCATTCTAGTCCCTCCTTTTTAATTGATAATATTTAAATAGACATGTGAAGCTACACGTTAGGGCCAGCATCTCTGCCAACCAGAATATCTATGGTTATATCACTGTCCAGAGTGTTAGAGAATGATAGCTGCTTTGGGATCGCAGCCAGTATCTCAACTGCGCCCTTGCCGATGAATACGTGAGGACCATCGAGAGTTCTCACGGTAGCCCCGTCATTTACCTTGTAACTCACCTTTTTGGTACCGCCATTTAAAACAATATAGGAGGAGGATTTTATCAACAGGAACTCCACGAGATTGCTGGCATCGCACTGTAAGTCCACTTTAACATCCGTGTCATGAGCTGGCACGCTCATCTGAATTTTCTTGTAGGCATCAGGTGTAATCTCTCCGGTGATTGGGATGCTTGTGCCGCCGACTACCTGTACGCTCATAGAATATTTAATTTTTTCAGACATTAGTTTCCTCCTGCAATATAGTATTGTCTTTTTGGTTTACCAATAGTTAATAAAGCGGTTTATCACCTGTTTTTAAGAACTGCTCAGCTTTCTTTGGAAGGAGAGCCAGTGACTGTTGACCAATTAACAAATTGCATATAATTTTCAGATAAACCTAGCACACTAATTTAGCAAATTATTTCTCCGGAAAGAAGAGTCCTTTGTCCTGTTCCTTTTGCCTATATTGCCTTTTAAATGGACTTTTGTATTAACACTAAGTATTGAAATCGAGGATTAAAACATTTATAATATATACGACATTCGTTATTTATACATCTTTGCTTGTTTGGATAAGGTGGGGATGAGAGGGTGATGCGTGAGCCAATAGCCATACTACTGGTTACGACAGACAATCCGCTTATCTATAGTTTTAAAAGTGTGCTTGCTCGCTGTCGTAAGGCGCAAGTTGCCACAGTAATTCCTGACAACCGTAGAATTACAGAGTCGGTTACTCGATTGCCGCCCGATATTGTAGTGATAGACACTATTCCATCTCAGCTTGATATTGCTGGGCAAATTAAGAATTTATCCCCCGCTTCTAAAGTCATTTTACTGACCCAAGGGGTAGATTTTATCAGTGCTTTGCAGTCTTTTACTGTTGGGGTTAGAGGATATCTTCTCCGCAGCGCTCCAATAGAGAATATTGTGGCAGCCATACAAGCTGTAGCCGCAGATAAAATAGTAACAGACATAGACATAGCCATGTCTTTCGCCAAGCGTTATTGTCCCCCTTCTACGAGGAATAAACAGGCAGAAGGTCGTGAGTGCTTGACACGGCGGGAACTGGAGATCCTTCACCTAATTGCCGATGGTTATAGAGATAGACAGATTGCTACAGAATTGCGACTAAGCGTGCGTACCGTGAAGTCCCATGTCGCTGGTGTAATGTCGAAAATGAGAGTCCACAGTCGAAGCGAGGCTGTATTCGTAGCTATCCGGCAGAAGCTAATCTCAGTAGATGGGATTGTGTCACATAGCACCTGAACATTGAGCCATCCGAGTGAAAAGCACTTCCAGCCCTTCTTGCCTTAATCCGGCAAAATTTCAGCAGGTTTAGGCAGTTCTTTACTTATAACGCCAAACTAACTATTAATGACACATTTCATCGTTTTGTTTAAATCATCCCGACATCATGATTTCAAGATGGGGGGAATAAGCCGATTTCGATAGTAAAAAGAAGACCTCCACTATCAACACTATCAGCTACTATTGTTCTACTCTCGGTCATCAAAACTTTACTCTCACACCACTATCACTTTACACTCGAATAAAAAAACATCTACTATCGATCCACTATCGTTTTAGTGTTAAACTTACACTCGCGGAATTAAGATTACGCTTATTAGAAAAGTTCCTTTGTACTTAACAAGGTAATTGCAAGTTCTAGCGACTGCCTGACGAAAACAAGCGTGTTTTTTTTGGCGCGACAACCTTTTACTGCACAAAACTGACTAATGTGTGGTACGGCTTTATTGTGCTAGAATGATGTAAAGGCATCAAAACCAGGTGTATCCGTTTGAATGGGCGGATCGGAAGAACTTAGAGGAGAGAGCGTAGATAGACCCATTAGCCATCCAAGATTCGCTGATAGCTAGGGAGCAATTTATTAATAAATAATATTCAAGGAGATTTATATGTTTAAAAAGATCCTCGTGTGTTTAGACGGTTCTGATCTAGCGGAACAAATATTACCTTATGTAAAAGAACAAGCCAAGTCTTTCAAAAGTACAGTTGTGTTACTTCATGTGACTGCTGAACCAATGCTAGAAGCGCCCGGTATACCGGGTGAGCCGGGTTATCCATTACAAACAAAGTCTATGTTACAGGAAATGGAAAAGGAAATGGTCCGTGCAGACAAATACCTCGATAATCTGGCGCTTAGCTTCAAGAAATTGGGAATACGAACAAAATATGAAATCTTGGAGGGACTAGCCGGCGAATCAATTGTAAAATACGCGCAAGCGAATAAGATAAATCTTATCGCGCTGGTTACTCATGGAAGGAGTGGCATGGGACGTATGATACTTGGCAGCACTGCAGACTTTGTAATCAGAGAGTCCGGTTTGCCAATCCTAATAATAAGACCAAAACCAGAGGGTGGTGGTAAAGGTCATGTATAGACTCGGTTTGCAAAATACTAGACTCTAAATACCCGTGCTACCTGCACATTTACTCAGAATGTGCAACAGACTGAGTTTTTGTGTACCTCTGCCGTTCTTACATGCCTTGGATATATAACAGAATCTTATATAGTCGTGAGGACTGTACTCTGGTGACGTGAGCAGCATTGGAATCCGCCTTGATTTTCATTCTTCCGCCACCACGTGTTACACCTGACATCAAGATAATTATGGGATATATGTAATACGTCCCCCCGTATCTAGATACTTCTTAATACGGGTATAACCATAACCCATTGTATTAGGCTATTCCCTGGCATTATAATGTTATCAATGTTGGACGATGCGTTCTTTGAGAGTCTCAGGAAATGCTATCCGGATACAACGGATGGCCGAAAAGACTGCGAGTCAGAGTTGCCGGTCATCAAGGAAGCATTGGCTGCGATTGAGGCTAACATATCATCGACTTACAGAATTGTGGAGCCGATAGATATTGGGGGAGCAAGCATAGTTGTAAAGGTAAGTCATAACAAGACTGGCATAGAGTATGCTCTCAAACTCCCCAGGCCCCGTGGGGAGGCATACCTAGACACCGTTAAGCAGGAGATGCAGCATCTAATCAACATTCGCCATGAAAATATCATGTCAATCCACTATATGGACGAAGTCCGCGTCCGTGAATACGCCTACCCATTTTTCATTATGGATTACATCCATGATGCAATTAACCTACGAAAGTGTTTAGAAGGCAAAATAGAGCAAGCCAAGCACAGTAGCGATGTGTTCCAAATCACTATTTGGCTTGCGGAAAAGCTCTACGGTATTGCAAGAGCCTTAGAATTACTTCACCAGTTGAAGATCATACATTTCGATGTGAAACCAGGCAATATTTTTATTGACACTGGATTAAATGATCGTCCCGTCTTAGCAGACCTTGGATACGCTAAAAGCCGAACCAATAGCGAGGAAGAAGTTGTTGTTGGCTTTACCATTTTCTATACACATCCTGATTTGGCCGAGCACTACTACAAAGCTTCAAGTAGAAACCGTGTTACCAAACCGATGATTCCAAAGAATTTCAAATTTATTTGGGATATATATGCTCTGGGTAAATCTATTCTCGAGTTACTTGCGATCATAGACCGAGCATTTCCTGATACCGTTGGATATGATACTACCTTCTCCTACCTTCATCTTGCGGCGTGTCGAATGCTTGACGGACTAAATCTCTCCAATGAAGAAATACTTAGGCTCCGTGAGCAACAAAGCAGGGATGATCCCGCAAGCTATTTTGAAACTTGGCAACAGTTATCAAGAAGAGAATTCAGCGAAGACGCTATTAGGTATAGTAGTATGAGCCAGATTGTCAAAGATCTAGACAAGCTGAATAATAATTCTTCCGTAACTTACGGTGTCCCTGAGTTGAATTTTTACTTCCCCCACACGGTTCATATATCCGAGCATGGTCCAGCACCATTTACGCCAAGAGTCAAAGAGTTAGTGGAACATCCGGTTTTCTCCCGTCTCTCAGAGGTGCCGCAACTTGGTCTTGTTAGACTCATTTATCCACCTGCAACGCATACACGACTTGACCATTCTATTGGAACATTCCGCAATGCTTGTAACTATATTCAAGCACTATATAACGATCCTTATAACCCACTCTTTCGACAGCTTGTTGATTCAGACGATTTGAAAACTATACTGGTAGCCAGTCTTTTACATGACCTTGGGTATTTCCCATTCTCTCATGAACTCGAAGACGTGTCCCCAATTTTTGACCATTCCCAGATTACACTTAGCCTTCTTGATAATCGAGCAACCAATAGCAAGGGTAATACTATAAAAGAAATCATCGAGAATCGCGACTGGGGCTGGGGAATTCTCATCGGGTCAGTAAAGGAAGTGCTCAAACCTGAAAGGCAAGAGCAATTATTGAGCACAAAGAATCTTAAAACCCGTTTGCTATCAAGCGTTATTAATGGGCCCATTGATGTTGACAAAACAGACTATCTCATACGAGACAGTTATGAGTGTCGATTACCTTATGGCAGTTTGATTGATTATGATCGTCTTGTCCGCAACCTAACCGTTATTATGTCTATAGATAATAGAGGATATTGTGACCCCCAACTTGGTGTATATGAAAAAGGGCAATCAGCAGCAGAGTCACTAACGTTTGCCCGATATCTACTCTATCAAGCCCTCTACTGGCATCACTCGGCTCGGGCTATCAGAGTAATGCTTCGGCAAGCGACTCTGGCAGCTTTGGCAACAAGAAGACGGAAAGGGAAGAGCGAAAAGGAAAAATTGATTAATGACGAATTCATAGACCTACTTGGTGTCAATTCAGATGCAAGGAAAGTAACAACTGATGATGTATTGGACCTCATTTCGGAATGGACTAATAATTCTGGTAAGGAGATTATTGAGCTACTAAGACACAGAAAGTTTTACAAAAGAATACTGACAATTCACGATGAAAGATTACCCGATGAGCCTGGTGAATCTACTTGGGAGAAGCTACAGCGTATCCGTGACCGTCGCAAGCTGCAGGATGAACTTCACGAGAAGATAAAGACGGAATATATTAGCTTTATCAGCTCTGGAAGTTACTCAAAAGTCTCATTGTTAGCCGAAGAAAGGACCAATCTCACAATGGCTATCTTAGAGAAAGAAAACGCAATATTGATAGATATACCAGATCCTTCCTACGGTGCAGAAAAGTCGTTAAAAATAATGCCAGAGCCCCAGCGGCTACGACGTAATTACCAAAGTCGTCTTGACACAAGTCAAAGGATATCAGAGGTATGGGCTGGGATACACCAGACGCTTATGCGAGTTGCAGCAAAAAGCCGTATCTTTTGCCATCCGGATGCAAGAGACACTCTCATGGCAGCTCTTAAGCCTGAAGACATAAAGACGCTTCTCGATGGTATACTAAATAAGTATTTAAGAGGGGGATAAAAACAATAGTATATATCCCGATGTTTGTTCAATGGCACGATTTAAAACAAGTTTTGCAAATTATGTCACATTGACTCATGAATTGAGTTCAACAAAGTAGTAAATCGTTACCTCATTGCACGATTTAGCGTTTTGTGTCATTTTGTTAATGTTATCACTCTTTTTGAAGTTCCTAATTACATTCCTTATCGACGAGAATTCAGCCGAGCAGCCTGAGGGATTGACAGTCGCGATGAATATGAACTAGACTAAGACAGTCAGCGACGAAGTCAATCCACGAGCAAGTGCAACGGGGAGGTGAATGCGTTCGCATTTTTGGATGATACTTATAGCTCAAAATTAGATACTTTAATGGGACTGATGAAGCACTGGCCGTAACTTGGGCACTTGGCTAGTGAAGAGGTAATAGTGAAACCGACCAATTTGGGTCGGTTTTGTATTTGGGAAGGGATATTCTATAAGGAGACCAAAGAACGTAACAAGGGTAGTGAAATCGCATGCCTGTTATGGACGAGTGCCTAGATATTTGGCCAGAATAGTTGTAATAAAACTCTACTTATATCGTTATGCGAGATGATACAAAACTCGCTAGAATTAGAAAGGCCATGCTACACGGGGATTGGGAGACTGCACTTCGGTTAGCTGCCCGGTTCCAACGGTTAGGTGAACATGCTAAGGCGATTAGACGCGCGGCAGATACTATTGCTCACCCTTTAATTTATCAACAGATGGGACTAGATCTCGAGAAAATAAAGAATGATGGCATTGTTGCTCTAAAAGAACGCTTTAATAAATCATGGGAAGAAGTGAAAAAATTGAAATCTAAAAAGGAGGAATAATCATGGCATTATGCAAAGACAATGCGGTTACTACACTAAATGGTCTTGGTTTTGATGTAGTTCGGTTTCCACGTCCAGATATCGCTCCTCTCGATATTCTTATCAAAGAATCTGGATCTTTCAAGCGGCTGGCACCACTTAAATCACTTTGGCTGTCGACAGAACCTTACCCTGGAATAACTGAACATCCCGTACCAAATCTTAATACGATCCAATCGAGCGAGCTTCGGGGAGCTTTAGGTATTGGGGCGATTGTCGATATTTTCGCTAAAGCCGAGATTGGTGCTGCTGCCAAACGTATGAAATCTGCACGTTTGATTGTCCTTGAACCCAAGATAAGGAGTTGTAATCAAAGTGATCTTGAAAATTTCGTGACCAAGGGTGATATTAATCTTAACCAAGTTGCTTCAAGACACCTCATAGAGGAACAAACAAATGCATATGTCATTACGGAGGTTATTGCATCATCCAAACTCAAGATTATTGTGGGTGGTGAGACGGCCGCAGAAGCTAAGGTTTCTGCCGCAGATATCTCTGGAGCCATTTCGGCAAATGTGCAAGCAGGCACCACACGCTGTGTAGAAAATGAAATTTCCTATGAGCGTGAAGATCCTGTTGTATTCGGTTTTGTAAGTGCAGAGATGATATATGATGGTAAATGGCTTGTCGAACTTCCTAAAAAACCGGGTGGTGCTTTTCTCGGTCGTGGCGCACCGCCAGTAGTACGAGCACCTAATATTAGACTGATACTGCCGGACGTTGAGTAATGCCCCAAACACAAAATATAATAATCGCTATAGATGGTTCCGCTGAACAAGGGGGATTTACTTATATTCAGGATTCGCCAGTAGGCCCAAGTAAACCTGGTTATTTCAAATGGCCTTTTGGTTCCAATGGCAGTCTGCCTGAGATTGACAAGTGGTTCATGATTCTTGACGACAAGCCGCCTATAGAGCTAGGCCAACAAATCTTCGGTCTTCTTTTCCCTAAAAAAATTCGTACGGAACTGTATGCTGCACTCAAATCATTGCAACCTTCCGATAGAGTATTAATCGGGATTTCTTCTCGATCCCCCCAGATTTATAGTATTCCGCTTGAGATTGCTCATAACGGTGAAGAGTATCTTGTTTCAGCTAATCGGATTCTCTTTCGGTATATAAATGACGGAGTAAATATTGAGCCTCGTCTGACGAACTTGCGGAGATTTTTATTCGTCCTTGCTGAGCCAAAATCGGGTGAGTATTCTGAATGGGGACACGACTATTTTGCTGAACAGATTACTGAAACATTACATGGCCCTGACATAGAATTGGACATTCTTAAACACGCTAATCCCGAAGAACTTCAGTCTCGCCTTGGAAAAAGGCGTGGCCAGGGGAATGCATATGACGTTATATTTGTTGTAGCGCATGGTGAAGCAGCTTCTCCTCTAGAGGATGGCTACTTGGTACTTGAGGATGAAAACGGGAACCCATCTCTATTCAATTCTGACAAGTTTGCAACGGCAATAACCGGCCATCAAGGATGTTTAGTTGCCTTATGTTCATGCTCATCTGCCAAGAGCGAATGGACAAATCCCCTTGCGAGCATCGCCCAACGTCTTATTTTTTCTGGTCAAGCCGGTGCTGTTATTGCTATGCAAAGACCAATCACAAAAGAAAAAGGCCTCTTATTTGCTAAGAATTTTGTTCGATATTTGCAAGAGGGGAGTAACGTGTTTGATGCATATCGTGACAGTTCCAGCCTAGCGACGTCAGCTGGTTGGGAGCATGGAGTACCATGTTTGTATTCTCGTCTCCCAAGAGAAGACAAGGAGAATCAGCCATTAACGCAACAACCTAGGGATCAAGAGGCATTTAGAATGAATTCTTTGTTTTACGTCGATCCGCACAAAAGTAGGTTTGTATTTATTCTTCCATCTTTTCAGATGGGATTAAAAGCTGATGACTTTGAACGCGCTAAGGCCGAGAAAGTTATTCAAATTCCTGAAGGGACGTATTATTACAGAGGTAAAACATCGGCCATTACTGATTTTGGAGCAATAAAGGACATGATTGCTATTCTTGGTAGGCTGTTTGAAATGGAAGAAGTTCAAAATCGGATAGTATTAGCAACGGATGAACAAGCTGAGGATTTATTCATAGGCGGAGAATATACGCATTATGTCCTTGTGGGTTCCAAATCACACAAATACTCTAGGCAAATTCTTAAACAATATAGCGAGGATTTTGAGTTTAGCTTTACTGAGAAGGATTGGAGCATCATAGATAAACGTGAGAATAAAAAATATACTGTTCCCGACCCGAGCCAAACAGCAGAATCACCGGACCCAAAGATTCAGTATGAAGGAATGGATTATGCGATAATCGAGAAGATCATTGATGAAGTAGCCAGTAGAGTTGTTTTTATAATCGCGGGCATGTGGGATACGAGTACACTGGCGGCGGGGAAATTTCTTATTGAACATCGTGAAGATATCTATCAAAAATTCGGAGCCGGGGGATTTCAATACCTTCTGGAAATTCCTGCCGGATCAACTCGTGTGAAAAGTGTTAAACTTGAGCGCAGCCCTCGTAGAGCGGAAGAGAATTCTTGAAATACTGTAAGCAATCGGGGAATCGGTGATAGTTGTCACCTGGCTACAATTATTCGGAATATTTTTTGTATTTGAGCATTATTGTTGGTATAGCCCAAGAATTTATTATGAATAATGATATAGAAGAACCTGCTCTTTTTTGACGGTCGAACCTATAATTTTCCTACGATTCGTAGCTGAACAACGATATTGAGAGTTTAGTTTGGCATTCCGTATTCTCACCCAAATTAACTATTCGGCTGGGGAAAACCCAGAAGGAGACAGTGGATTACACTTTACAGCCGGACTTCTTCATTCTCTTGTTCGCCTTGATTCAGATTTTCACTTCTACGTTCTGATTCCAATGAAAGATAAGGATGTCTGGGTAAATGCATTATCACATCCCCAGATAACTCCAATCGCCATAGATATTGCACCTCGCCTTCATGGGGGGGACTTTCAGTTTAATCCAACTCAACTATATAAGAATTTTGACTCACGTCGCTTTGACATAGATTTGCTGTTCATTAACCAGCCCGAGACAGCCCCTGCATTTCTACATTTCTTCAATAAAGAAATGTTCTATAATGTACCAGCTGTATCTTATGTGCACTGGTTTGATACAAGGGGACCGCATAGGCCAAAACAGACAGTAAACAGGCCAGTACTCCTTGGGGCCCTTTCTGGAATGATGGTATCATCGGCAGTTGGCTGCAATTCAATTTATGGGCGGGATCAAATTCTTCAATATGCCGGTCACTGGTTTAACGAAGAAGCGATTAATTCACTAAAGCAACGTTTTAGGATTCTTCCACCGGCGGTGGATGTAGCTGAAGTTGAATGTGGACGAATGAACCAGAACAGGCGACAGAGCAATCGAATCATCGTGAATCATAGACTCCTCATGTATACTGGAGTCCGCACATTACTTACAAAAGCATTGCCCGAGCTTTGGAAACGCCGCCAAGATTTCTCAGTGCTTGTCACGAATCCAAGCCATGTTCGTTTACCAGGTGCTATCACGAATGTACCATGGTTAACTGTAGGCGAATTATCGAGAGAATCGTACTTTAGGAAACTCTGGGAAAGCGACATCGTAGTTGCTCCGCATCGGGCGACTCACTGGTCAATCTCGACACTTGAAGCACTTTGCGCAGAGTGTGTGCCATTGATGAGCAAAGAGAGTTTTTTTGGAGAAATGATCGGCCCTTTAATTACTGGAATGTCTGCCCAAGAAAAGAAGCATATTGAGGCACGCTGGTTCTTCTATCGGGGGTCTATAGTCAACAGACTGAGTGAGTTATTGGACAATCTTGATGAGGAACGGAATATTGTGAGGCGCGTCGCTGAACGAACAAGATGTACTTATGATTGGAAGGTGTGCGCTCAGGCGTGGAGACAAGTGTTCCGCGAGGCTGAACTTGAGAGCCCAATAATATCTATGGAGAATCCATCCATGCGCAGAATAATCGAGCTTCTGAAACAAGAGGGAACGATGTCAAAAAATGAAATCCTAAGACGACTCGGGTGGTCACCAAAGCAGCGTACGCTATCTTGGACAGCATTCAGGAGGCGGCTGAACTCTATTGCCCCAGACGATAGTACGAGTGCAGATGTCGTGTTCAAATTTCGGACTGACTCTAATGCCGCATAATCAGAAATCGGAACGCCAGCTTCTTGATTAACAAGCATATTTGAGTATTTATGTTTGAAAAATATAATCTATTTCATACAATCGCTTTCCGTTATTTCCGGTACTGGGGCAATAACTAATATTGTCACTAAGAGCATTTCTGCTGGCCATCAGTAAAAGAATCCTTGATCTATTATCCACTGAATCATTCACAGTACACAACACTGTCTTACAGGAGGTTAAGTCACAGTAGTCCATAATGTATAATTCGCAAAAAAGAAGCTGGGTATCTAAAAAATACCCAGCTTCAACTATTTCTGGTTCTTTGCGTGTTTAGCTTTTGCCTATTCGGAACATTTTAGTCCCACACTTTGG
>Ga0153916_10000806_pt1 | contig 21742 bp, 17 predicted proteins | sample Opewatmetagenome_FD_109642 | JGI IMG/M metagenome (GOLD analysis project Ga0153916, IMG submission 109642) | Freshwater wetland microbial communities from Ohio, USA - Open water 3 Core 3 Depth 4 metaG | ecosystem: Environmental > Aquatic > Freshwater > Wetlands | place: USA: Ohio, Lake Erie...
GCCAGGCTATTATAACCTTGATTTAGTCGCTTGAGAAGGTTTAGGGGACGTTCCCCAAAGTGCCACCCTTGATAGTGAGATGTCATTGAAAACCGCAAGGGTGGCACTTTGGGGAACGTCCCCCTTGCTTTACAATGACATGGGCCTGCATTATGATAGGGACGAAAAAGGAAGATCCATGATCCGTTCTACGACCATTATCTGCGTTCGCCACGGCGGCCGCCTCGCCATGGCTGGAGACGGCCAGGTCTCCATGGGCCAGAACATACTCAAGCAGACGGCCAGAAAAATCCGGCGGCTGCATAAGGACAAGGTGCTGGCGGGGTTTGCCGGCTCCACGTCGGACGCCTTCGCCCTGTTTTCCCGGTTCGAAATCAAGCTCGAAGAGCACCGTGGCAACCTTTCCCGGGCGGCCATCGAGTTGGCCAAGGACTGGCGCCTGGACAAGGCACTCCGTCAACTTGAGGCCCTGCTCATCGTGGCGGACAAGGACAGCTCCTTCCTTATCTCGGGAACCGGAGATGTTGTCGAGCCGGACGACGGGGTCATTGCCATAGGCTCGGGCGGGCCCTTCGCTTTGGCCGCCGCCCGCGCCCTGATCAAGCACACTGGCCTTTCGGCCAAGGAGATCGCCCGCGAGGCGCTCCTGATCAGCGCCGGGATCTGCGTTTACACCAACGACCAGGTCACTCTCGAAGAGCTGTGAGAAAAGCGCCGTGACCCAACCCAAAGCCGTCCGCCCGGTCCACGAAGAGTCGAGAGACACCGAGCTCACGCCCCAGGAGATTGTCGCCGAGCTCGATAAATACATCATCGGTCAAAAGGGGGCTAAGAAGGCCGTGGCCATCGCTCTGCGCAACCGCTTCCGGAGGCGGAAGCTCCCGCCTGAACTGGCCGATGAAATCGCCCCCAAGAACATCTTGATGATCGGACCGACGGGTGTCGGTAAGACCGAGATCTCCCGCCGCCTGGCCAAGCTAACCTGCTCACCTTTCCTCAAGATCGAGGCCAGCAAGTTTACTGAAGTGGGATATGTGGGCCGGGACGTGGAGTCGATGATCAGAGACCTCGTCCGTATCTCGGCTGACATGGTCAAGCAGGAGAAGATCGAAGAGATCCGGGAGAAAGCCAAGAGCAACGTCGAAGAGAAGGTCCTTGACATCCTCCTCCCTCCTTCGCGGCGGAAGGAGAATGCCCTGGCGGAAGGCGATTACGACCGTTTCCTGGAAACACGAGAGAAGCTGCGCAAGCAGCTCCGTGAAGGCGTCCTGGACGACCGCCTGGTCGAGATCGAGGTCAAGGAGAAAATCGCCCCTCCGTTCGAGGTCTTCTCCAACCAGGGAGTAGAAGAGATCGGGATCCACATCCAGGAGATCCTTCCCGGTTTTCTGGGCGGCAAATCCAAGAAGCGGCGCATGAAAATCCGGGAGGCCAGAGAATTCCTGATGGAAGATGAGGAGAGGCGGCTAGTGGATATGGACCAGGTGGCCCGGCTGGCCGTCGAGAGGGTGGAACACTCGGGCATCATCTTTCTTGATGAGGTGGACAAGATCGCCGGCCGCGAAACCGGTCATGGACCCGAGGTCAGTCGTGAGGGCGTCCAGCGGGACCTCCTGCCGATCATCGAGGGCACGACGGTCAACACTCGCTTCGGCCTGGTCAGGACCGACCACATCCTGTTCATCGGCGCCGGCGCTTTCCATGTTTCCAAGCCGGCCGACCTCATCCCCGAACTCCAGGGTCGATTTCCCATCCGTGTAGAGCTCACCCCGCTCAATAAAGAGGACTTCCTGCGGATTCTGATCGAGCCCGAGAACGCCTTGATCAAGCAGTACAGGGCGTTGATGGAGACAGAGGGCGTGCACGTCGAGTTTACCGACGACGCCGTCGACGAAATCGCCGATATCGCCGAGAAGGTCAATGAGGATTCGGAGAACATCGGCGCCCGCCGGCTCCACACCATCATGGAGAAGGTCATGGAGGAGATCTCTTTTTCGGCTCCGGGGATTGAGGAGAAAAACATCCTGATCGACAGAGCCTACGTCCAAGGCCAGCTCCGCGATATCCTCAAGGATCAGGACCTTCGGCGATTCATCCTCTGATGGCGAGGCGCAGCTTACTCCCCCTGCTCGTTTCCGGCCTGATCGTCATGGGGGGCTGTGGGAAAAAGGGTCCGATCGAGCCGCCGCTGGCGCGCGCCCCTCAGGCCGTGGAAAAGCTTGACCTCATCCAGAGAGGCTCCTCGCTCCTGCTCACCTGGACCAACCCTTCGGCCTACCTTGACGGGAATCCGCTGGGCGAGTTGACTGAGGTAGAAATCTGGATGATCAAGGAGGGCCGCGCAGCAGGGAGCGCCCCCAAGGCGTGGACCGCGGAGGAGTTTGAAAGCAAGGCTCAACTCCTCACCCGGATCACCGCCGACCAGTTTGCCTCGTTCCGCCAGCCGGGTGCGACAACAGATGCGGAACTGAGCTACGCCCATGCCCTCGCCGGCGATGATATCGGACAAAAGGTCCTGACCTTCTCCGTTCGAGTGAGGGATATGAAAAAGCGGGTTTCCGCATTCGCGGTGCCCGCTTCTCTGGAAGCTCTGTCGCCGCTCTCTCCCCCCCGGAAGGTGCGGGCCGTAGTCCATGAGGACCATATCCAGGTGACCTGGGAAAGCCCCGAGCAGGCCCAGAAGGAGGCGACTCCTCCTAGGACTGCGGGCTATAATGTCTACCGGTCGGATGATGGAAACCCGGCCTCCCGGCTGAATGCAGCCCCGCTCAAGAAGGCTGAGTTTCCGGACAAAGATTTTGCCTTCGGGCGGACCTACAGGTATTCCGTCCGGGCCGTCCTGGAATCAGTCCATCCGGTGGAGAGCGATGATTCGGAGACCGCCGAGGTCACCACCGAGGATATTTTCCCTCCGTCTCCGCCGTCCGGGCTGACGGCCATCGGCGGCCCGGGCTATATCGCCCTGAGCTGGGAGGCCGGCCGGGAATCCGACCTGGCCGGCTACAGGGTTTGGCGAAGGGCGGCCGGGGAGGCGGATTTCGTCCTGGCCGCCAGCCTTCCGGAGACGGCCAGCTCCTTTTCGGACTCGAAGGTTGAAAAGAGCAAGCGATACGAATATGCTATTACTGCCCTGGACAGTGCGGGGAATGAAAGCCGGAAATCGGACCTGGTGCCCGGGATCGTAAGGGACGATTCCCCTTGATGAAGATCTATCGGTTCGAGCACAAGGACAAAATCCTCTGGGGCGTGCTCAAGGAAGAGAACCTCCATCCTGTTTCCGGGTCCATTTTCGACAAGTTCCGGGTGGGGGAGAGGAGCATTCCCATCGGCCGCGTCGTCCTTCTCCCGCCCGTCGAGCCGACCAAGATCGTGGGTATCGGCCGGAACTACAGAGCGCACAGCCGTGAGCTCGGCAACCCTGTTCCGAAGGAGCCGCTGCTCTTCCTCAAGCCGCCGTCGGCGGTCATCGGGCCGAACGGGATCATCGCCTGCCCAGAGATGTCTGAGAGAGTGGACTACGAGGGAGAGTTGGCCGTTGTCATCAGGAAAAAAGCCCGCCGGCTGTCCGATGAGACAGATGTCGAAGAATTCATCCTCGGCTACACCTGTTTTAATGATATCACTGCCAGGGACCTCCAGGTAAAAGACGTCCAATTCACCCGGGCCAAGTCCTTCGACACGTTTGCCGCAGTCGGGCCTTGCCTCGTCACCGGCCTCGACCCGGCCGGGTTACGGATCAAGACTTTTCTGAACGGTAAGCTCAGGCAATCCTCGAGCACCAGGAACATGCTTTTCCCGGTCTCTTTTCTCGTCCGCTACGTTTCCCGGGTCATGACCCTTTATCCGGGCGACATCATCACCACCGGGACTCCGGAAGGGATCGGCCCGATGGCCCCCGGAGACAGGGTGGACGTTCAGATCGAGGGCATCGGGACGCTTTCCAACACGTTTGCGGCGCGCGATCCGCAGAGCGCGACAATCATATAGCCCCGAATTGAGAGCAAGGAGGAAAGAATGAAGTTCTTCCTGGATACGGCAAACTTGACCGAAATTGAAGAAGTAGCCGGCTGGGGGATCCTGGACGGCGTCACCACGAACCCATCACTCTGTGCCAAGGAGAACATGGCTTTCGAAGATCTCGTTAAAGAGATCTGCCGCCTTTGCTCCGGGCCGGTGAGTGTCGAATGCGTCTCGGCACAGGCCGCCGAGATCATCCCCGAAGCCCGAAAGCTGGCCGCACTGGCCCCCAATATCGCGGTCAAGATCCCCATCGGGCTCGAAGGGCTGAAGGCGACACGAGTCCTTTCTCAAGACGGGATCATGGTCAACACGACGTTGATCTTTTCCCCAAGCCAGGCGCTTCTGGCCGCCAAGGCGGGCTCTCGTTTCGTCAGCCCGTTTATCGGCCGTCTCGACGATATCTCTCAAGAAGGAATGGAGATTATAGAGCAGATCCTGATGATCTACGGCAACTACGGGTTTGAGACCGAGGTCATAGTCGCCAGCATCAGGCATCCCCGCCATGTGGTCGACGCCGCTCTGCTCGGCGCTCACATCGCTACCATCCCCTATTCGGTCATCGACAAGCTCATCAAGCATCCCTTGACCGATATCGGGATCGAGAAATTCTTGAAGGATTGGGGAAAGGTCAGGAAATAACCGGATCCTGGGGGAGGGACTACCATGAGCATCCAAAAGAAGCTGGATAACCTCAGGGAGAAGAACCGGCTGGCGGAGCTGGGCGGCGGCGCCGAGAGGATCGAGAAGCAGCACCAGGCAGGGAAGCTGACGGCGCGGGAGCGGATCGCCCTTCTTCTCGATGAGGGATCTTTCCAGGAAATGGACAAGCTCGTTGTCCATCAGAGCCGTGATTTTGGGATGGAAAAGAAGCAGATCCCCGGGGACGGAGTGGTTTCCGGCTTCGGCCGGATCGACGGCCGTCAGGTCTTCGTCTTCGCCCAAGATTTCACGGTCTTCGGCGGGTCGCTGAGCGGCGCCAATGCGGCCAAGATCGTCAAGATCATGGACCTGGCCATGAAGGTCGGTGCGCCCATCATCGGTCTCAATGATTCGGGGGGCGCCCGGATCCAGGAAGGTGTCGCCAGCCTGGGCGGCTACGCTGATATCTTCCTGAGGAATGTGCTGGCCTCGGGTGTGATCCCCCAGATTTCGGCGGTCATGGGGCCGTGTGCCGGCGGAGCCGTCTACTCGCCCGCCATCACCGATTTCATCATCATGACCAAAGCAGTCAGCAACATGTTCATCACCGGCCCCGACGTCATCAAGGCGGTCACCCACGAAGAGGTGAGTATGGAGGAGCTGGGCGGGGCCGAGACGCATAACGCCCTGAGCGGCGTCGCTCATTTCGCGGCAGAGAATGAACAACATGCCTTGGCTCTCATCCGGGAGCTCCTTTCCTTCATCCCCAGCAACAACCTCGAGGACCCGCCGGAAAAAGAGACGTCGGACCCCTGGGATAGGTCGAGCGAAGAGACCAGCCTTCTGGTCCCGGACGATCCCTACCAGCCCTATGATATCCGCTGCGTTGTCCGCGAAGTCGTGGACGAGAACTATTTCTTCGAGGTTCAGGCCGAATACGCCAAGAACATTGTTATCGGGTTCGGCCGCTTGGCGGGAAAGCCCGTCGGCGTCGTGGCCAACCAGCCTGAACATCTTGCGGGAGCGCTGGATATCAACGCCTCCGATAAGGGGGCCCGCTTTGTCCGTTTCTGTGATGCCTTCAACATTCCGCTTGTCACTTTCGAGTATGTGCCCGGGTTTCTCCCCGGCGTCGCCCAGGAACACGGCGGAATCATCCGCCACGGCGCCAAGCTTTTATATGCCTTTGCCGAAGCGACGGTGCCCAAAGTCACCGTAATCACGCGAAAAGCCTACGGAGGTGCTTATTGCGTCATGGCCTCAAAACACATCCGGGCGGACATCAACTTCGCCTTCCCGACAGCTGAGATCGCGGTCATGGGCCCGGAGGGAGCGGTGAACATCGTCTACAAGCGGGAGCTCAATGGAAGCTCGCACTCGACAATGGTCCGGGATGTCAAGATCAACGAATTCCGGGAGAAGTTTGCGAATCCTTATCTCGCCTGCGAGAAGGGCTATCTCGACGAGGTCATCGAGCCCCGCTCCACGCGGCCGAAGCTCATCGCCGCGCTGCGGGTGCTGGAGAACAAGCGGGATAAGAACCCGTCCAAGAAACACGGCAATATACCTCTGTAAATGTTCAAGAAAATCCTGATCGCCAACCGGGGCGAGATCGCCGTGCGGGTTATCCGCGCCTGCCGGGAGATGAAGATCATCCCGGTTGCCGTCTATTCCGAGGCCGACCGCAAGGCCCTCCATGTGCGCCTGGCCGAGGAGGCCCATTATATCGGTGAAGCCAAGCCGTCTGAAAGCTACTTGCATGTCGAAAAGATCATCGCCACGGCCAAAAAGTGCGGTGCCGAGGCTATCCATCCCGGCTATGGCTTTCTGGCCGAGAGCCCCCGCCTAGTCAAGCGCTGTGAAGAGGAAGGGATCATATTCATCGGTCCTCCGTCCGAGCCGATGGAGGTGATGGGCGAAAAGACCTCTGCCCGGAGGAAGATGGCGGCAGCCGGAGTCCCGATCATCCCGGGGACCCTGGAATCTATCGCTGACGAGGGGGAGCTCCAGGAAAAGGCCCGGGAGGTCGGCTACCCCCTGCTCCTCAAGGCCTCGGCCGGCGGCGGCGGCAAGGGTCTGAGGCTCGTGCGAAGAGAAAAGGAGTTGATCCCTGCCTTTAAGCTGGCCCGGTCGGAGGCGCTCTCGAGCTTCGCGGACGCGGCCGTCTATATTGAAAAATATATCGAGGAGCCGCACCATATCGAGATCCAGATCCTGGCGGACAATTTCGGGACCGTGGTCCATTTGGGAGAGCGGGAATGCTCGATGCAGCGGCGCTACCAGAAAGTCCTGGAAGAGACTCCCTCGCCTTTCCTGGACGGAGCGACAAGAAAAGCCATGGGACGTGTAGCCGTCAAGGCGGCAGCCAGCATCGGCTACCGGAACGCGGGGACGGTCGAGTTCGTCGTTGACAGAGACAAGAAGTTTTATTTCCTGGAAGTCAACGCCCGTCTCCAGGTTGAGCATCCGATCACTGAGATGGTGACCGGCATCGATTTGGTTAAGTGTCAACTCGAGATCGCCGCCGGCCAGCCCATTCCTTTCCGCCAGGCGGAGGTAAAGCCCCAGGGCCATGCCATGGAGTGCCGGATTATGGCGGAGGACCCGTTTAGTGACTTCATGCCGTCGCCGGGCAAGATCGTTTATCTTCACACGCCGGCCGGGTTGGGAGTACGGGACGACAGCGGCATCTATGAAGGGTTTGAAGTTCCCCTGGACTACGACCCACTCCTCTCCAAGCTCATCACCTGGGGGAAGACAAGGGAGGAGACCATCCGCCGGATGATGCGGGCTCTGTCCGAGTATCAGATCTATGGGATCAAGACAACCATACCCTTTTTCCAGCGGATCCTGCTTCACCCCCGGTTCCTGGCCGGCGAATACAACACCCATTTTATTGCCGACCTGGAGAAAGATCCCGATCGGGAGGATCCGGCGGAGGAGATCGCCGCTTTAATCGCCGCCGGGATTAAAAGCAATCGCGATGCCCAACCCGGAGCCTCCCCCCGCCATATCAGCAAGGATAGAAACTGGAGGATCCAGGGAAGGCTGGAAAATTTCGCCAAGAGGCTTTAGGATGAGTTGGCTATTTTGGCTGGGGCAGAAAGAGGTCAAAATCAGCCTGGAAACAACTGGGGACAACCGACTCCGTGTTTCCGTCGGCGACACGACTTACGATGTTTTCGCCGAATTTATCGGTCAGGAAGAAATTCTCCTCAATATCGACGGCCGGATCTTCAATGTCATCGTTCATTCCAATTCCGTCTCCCATTCGGTTTTTATAAACGGCCGGCTTTTCCGGGTCGAAAAACGCTCGGCGCTGAAGCTCCTGCGGGAGGAAAAGGGACGGCAGAAGAAGAAAGACGTCAAAACCACCATGCCGGGCCGCGTCGTCCAAGTTCTGGCGGCATCGGGCGACGAGGTCCAGGAGGGCCAGCCCATCCTGGTGCTGGAGGCCATGAAGATGCAGAACGAGATCAAGGCTCCCCAGGCCGGACAGCTCACCAAAATCTGTTTCCGGGCCGGCGACTATGTCGAGGCGGGCTCCATCCTCTTCACCGTAGACTAAATAGGAGAAGGCTCGCCGCGAGTCCGCGCCCGACCTGAATTGAGAAGCATCCCTTGATAATGGTATATTAAGGTCTTTCCGCAAGTGACTAAAAAAAGACTGGGATCGATCATCGCCTTCGCCGTCCTGGCCTTGATTCTCCTTGGCGGGGGAATATACCTGCGGAATTTCATCAGCGGCCAGGTCAGAAAAAGGATCCAGGCGTCCTTCGCCTATTCCCGCATCCATCTTCATCTTTTTCCTCCGTCCATTTTGCTTGAGGACGTCCGGACGGTCTCCCAGACTCCCTTTTTCTCGGCCAAGCGCGTGTCTGCGGTCCTCCCCTTTAGGTCTCTGTTCAAGCGCGAGAGGCCGCTCACGGTCTTTATCGACCGGCCCGTGCTCAGGATCTCCGCCCCGCCTGAAAACCGGGGTTCCAAGGCCAAATCCGACCTATCGTTGGTCCTGCCTTTTGTCATTGAGAAAGGGCTGATCAGAGGAGGTGAGTTCTACTATCTTGGCGGCAAAGAGAGTTTTGAGGCCAAAGACCTAAGGGCCAGCTTGAGTCTGGAAAACGGTTCATTCTCGCTGCGGATGGAGGCGGCGGAGAGCTCTCTCCGGCTAGAACCCGAGAGGGAGCCTCTTGAAGGTAAGATGACGCTCGTCCTGGAAAGCCGCGGAAGCCGCTGGAGAGTCAACCGGTTCGTCCTTGCCGGCCGAAACGCCTGGATTAGAGCCCAGGGGAGTCTTTTCGGGCAGCTCGATCCCCGGGGAACGCTGAGGGTCTCTTTCAAGGCCGACCTTGATTCCGTCGCAAAGGTGCTGGGTCTTCCGTTTGAATGGGAGGGCCGGGTCGAGGGAGAGGGAGACTTGAGCAGGAACCAGGGTGAAATCAAGTTTGTCAGCAGTCTCAACAGCGACGAGCTAACGCTCAACCGAATCCCCCTGGAAAAAATAGCGGGCCGCTTGGAGTATTCCACAGTGCAGGGTTTCCACCTGCAGATGAATATGCAGAAAAGGTCCGGCCCGGAATCGGTCCGAATCCGGGAAGCCCGGGGAATAATCTCGGGAGAAATGGCCGGATTCCATCTCGAGCCCATCCTGGCTCTCACGTCGCTCCCGTGGCCGGTGAGGTCTCCTGTCTGGGGAAAGTTCACCCTGGATGACCGACAGGTGGTGGCCGATTTCGAGTTTAGGGATTCCTCTTCCGCCGGCCCCCCGAAAACCTATGCTCTATCCGGCCCGGTGCGCTTCATCTGGGACCGCAAAAACGAGTTCCAGTTCTCCTCCCCCCGGCTGGACACCAGCTTCGGACGATTCGCCTTTAACGGGAAATACGTCCTCGACCGGGCCGCCGATGTGACCATCAGCGGCGAGGTCAGCGATGTCAAGGAGGCCAGGAACTTCACCTCCCTGGTCCTTCGCCAGAACTTGACGTTTCCAGAAATCCGCGGGAGCGGTATCGCTTCGGTCGACATCAAAGGCGCCCCGTCGGATATCCGGGTCAGCATCGAATTCGCTCTCTCCCCGGCCGGATTCGAAAGGCACGATGTCGAGGCCGCGGAAGGCCTTGTGGAAATCCAGAAAGACACTGTGCGCGGACAATTCCGGGTCGATGATCCAACCCTCAAGGGAAATGTCACCCTCCTCAACTCGCCCCAGGGCTTGGACGTCGGAATCAAGATGGCGGAGGGAGACCTGGCCAGGATCATGGCCGGCCTGAACCTTCAACTGCCTCTCCGCGGGACGGGGACCGGCGATTTCCAGGTGCACATCCGGAGCGAGGCTATCCAAGTGGAGGGGGCGTTTTCGAGCCCATTAATCAAGTTTGGGAAGCAGGAACTTAGGACTGTGACCGGAAAGCTCAATTGGGATGGAAGCTCGATCGCTTTTCCTGAGTTTGCTTTCGATATTTTCGGGGGGCGGGTGAGGGGCGCCTGGCGGCTGGGGGTAAAGAGCGAGGAAGTGGATCTCGATGCCGTCGGAGAAGGGATCGACTTGAACGTCCTGAGGCCAGACTTGGCCGGAGACCTGAATTTCACGATCAAGGGGCGGGGCCCCTTGGGCGGAGAAGAGACGGCCCTCGGCGATTTCAGCGTCAATGGCCTGCGATTCGGTCCTTTCCCCCAAGTCGATGCCCGAGGCGATCTCCGGCTGCGGATGTCCAAAGAGCGTCTGGGTCTAAGGGTCGGGGGGAGTCTTTCCTCAGAGGAGAACGATTTCTCGGCGTCAGCCGACATTCCACTGGCCTCTGCTGACCTGTCCATCGATGTCAAGGGCGGGTTCAGCAACCTCGACCTTATCTTTCCCTGGCGCGGGGTCAAGGGCAGGTTGGAATACCAGGCTCGAATCCGCGGCACTCCTTCTTCCCCCAAGCTCAATGGCGTTATCGACATTCGAGGGCCGGTTCTTCCCATCCCCCAGTTTCCCCAGGCTTTGACCGATTATTCCGGCCGCGTCGATGTCGAGGGCGGGCGGTTTTCAATCCGGGCTTTCAGAGGAAAGCTCGGAGGGGGCGAGGTCGCTGCAAGCGGCGAAGTCACTCTCGGGACACACGGCGAGATCGGCATCAACTGCTCCGCCGGAGGAAAGGGCATGCTTCTCTCGCCGCTCGAACGCACCCGCGCCCTGGCTGATGCCTCGCTGCGTTTAATCAGGAACGGCAGGCGCTTCGCCTTGGAGGGGGGAGTGACTGTTCACCGTCTCTCCTGGAGGAGGGAGATCCAGGAGAAATTCTCCTTCTCTTCGCGCCCCTATCCAAGCTCGCAAACCAAGCCGGGTTTTTTCGATGATCTCACCCTAGACCTGAGGCTGAAGGCGGATGACAATGCTTGGATGGACAATTCACTGGGCCGGGTCAGAGGGCGTTTCGACCTGAGCGTCACGGGAGACGTCAAGGCCCCCATCCTTCTTGGGACCATCGAGACCTTGAGCGGAGAGGCCATCTTCCAGGATAGGAAATTTCAGATCCTCCGTGGACGTCTGAGTTTTTTCAACCCCTCTTCGGTCGAACCCTACTTGGACTTCCGGGCGGAAACCTACGTCAAGGACTACCGGGTCACTATCACCCTGTCCGGATTGCCCAGCCAATTGAGGCCAGAGTTCAGCTCTTCGCCTCCTCTGCCGCCGGAGGATGTCTTGGCCCTTCTTGCCTTGGGAGAAGCCTACAAGAGGCAGTACAGAACGGAGACGAGCTCCCAGCTCAGCACGGCCTCACTGCTCTCGTTTACCCTGACCGAAAGAGCCCAGAGGAGGGCGGAGAAGCTGTTCAGCCTCGACCGCTTCCGGATCGACCCATTTCTCCTGGGCTCTTCAGCCGAAATGACCGCCCGTCTGACGATCGGGAAGAAAATCTCCAAGGATTTCTATATCTACTATTCCACGAACCTGACCAGGCAGACCGAGGAAATCGTCCGATTGGAGTGGGATCTGAGCAACGAATTCTCGATTGTCGGCACGCGCAACGAAATCGGGAGGCTGAGTTTCGATGTCAAGGTCCGCAGGCGATTTTGAGGTCGGGCGCCGGAGGTTTTTTCTCCGGGCCTTTGCCCTCTGTCTTGCCCTTGCTGGCCTGGGCCCTGCTATTCCCGCCGCTTTATCCCAAAGCCCTCCAGCCGCGCTGATCGTCAAGGTAGAGGTTTGGGTGGATGGAGCCCCTAACACTGAAAACCTGGAACGGCTGGTCTCCATCCGGCCCGGCGACCGCTATTCTCTGGCCGCCGTGAGCGACAGCATCAAACAGGTCTACCAGAGCCGGCTTTTCTCTGCCGTTGAAGTCGTGCGCAGCGGCATGGAAGAAGTTGAGCTTAGGTTTCTGCTGACCCGGAAGCTAGTCGTCCGAAAAATCGGCTTCTTGGGTGAGAAAGGAACGTCGGGGCGAAAACTGAGGAACTCACTTTACGCGTTGCAGGAATATGCTTATTTCTCCGAGGAAAAGCTCGGCCGGGCGATCGAAGAGTTGAAGAGAACCCTGAACGACGAAGGCTACTTCCAGCCCAAGGTTGAAGCAGCGGCGAAACGGGTCCCGGGAGCCCCCCAGGTCGATGTCGATTTCACGATAGCGGCGGGAGCGCGGTATGCCATCTCTGATATTCGATTTCAGGGTTCCGCCGGCGTTTCCGAAGCGGACCTGAGAAAGGCGCTGAAAACAAAGGAAGGAGATCTTTACAGCCTCAACAGGCTCGACCAGGATCTGGTCAGGCTTCGAGAATTGTATGCCAAGAGGCAATACCCGCGGGCCGAAGTCGAGCTCTCTGCTGAGGATTTTTTCCCCGAAAACGGGACCGTTTCCCTGCTGATCCGGGTTGACCCGGATGAGCGGATCGAAATCCTCATCTCCGGAGCCGAGGTTCCGGTCGACCTTGTTTTCCCGATTTGGGAAGAGAGAATATTCGAGGAATGGGGTCTTGACGAGGGAGACACAAGAATCCTGAACTACCTCCGGGATAGAGGATTTATCCAGGCTTCGGTGAGCTCCCGGGTGGAAAGAGAGAAATCCGGGCTGAAGATCATCCATCGGGTTGATCCGGGCAAGCGATCCAGGATCCGGGATATTCGGTTCGAAGGCAACTCCCATTTCTCCGCCGACCGGATCAGGAAGGTGCTAGGCATCCCCGACCGCGTTCCCTTTTTTGGGGTCCTGGATGGAAAAAGGGCCTTCGAGCTCCCCGGCGAAATCAAGCTGCTCTATGAGATCGAAGGATTCCCTGCAGCGCAAGTCGACCTCCAGTTTTTCATCGAAGGAGACAAGGCCGAAGCGGTCTATAAAATCCAGGAGGGTAACCAGCAACGCATCAGGACCATTGAGATCGTGGGAGCCGTTCTCTTTGACCCCGAGTTGATCCGGTCGCAGTTGAGCATCAGTGAGGGAGGGCCGTTCTTCCGGCCGTTTGTCCAAAGAGAGATCGAGAAATTGAGTGCCTTCTATCTGGACCGGGCTGTCCGCGGGACGAGAATCGAATCCAGGATAGAGGCCTTGGAGGAAGACTCGTTCAAGGTCACCTTCTCCATCCAGGAAGGCTGGGCGGTCCGAATCCAAAGCCTGTTCGTCTCCGGCAACCTTGTCACCCGGGACAATGTGGTTAAACGGGAGTTGAGGATCCAGGAGGGGGACCCGGCCCGGGCCGACAGGATATCTGAGTCCAAGCAGAACCTGGAGAGGTTAGGGATCTTCTCCGAAGTGACGATCGAAGAGATCCCTATCTCGGAAAGCGCGGAGCATGTCGTTATCACGGTTCGCGAGGGGGAGAGAAATTACGCAGGAATCGGCGCCGGCCTCGAAACCCGTGACACGTTTAGGTCCGCCGCTTCACTTCTCGAGGCCAGCCTGCGGCTTCGCGGCACAGCGGAGTATATGCGGGGCAACATGTTCGGCAGCGCCGCCAGTTTGAGCTTCGTCACCCAGTTCAGCCTTTCCGAGAAGAGGCTCGTGCTCACTTGGCAGCAGCCCTATTTTCTGTTCGATATCCCGGTCGAAACCTATATCAACGGCTGGGCCGAGGCGGAAGACCGGATCAGCTTCGCCTTTGAACGAGAGGGCGTCAGCGTCACGGGGATGCGGCCGTTCTTCTGGGGTCTTGAAATGCTGACGACCTTCGGGTATGCCCGGACGACGTTGACCAGACTGCAGGTTCCTCCCAACGAGCTTGACCGCCAGTTTTACCCGTATTCAAAAACCTCGCTGGCTCCGAGCTTCATCCGCGAACGGCGAGACGACGCTTTCAACCCCGGGCAAGGGTATTTCTCCAGTCTGGCGGTGGATTGGGCCTTCCCGATCTTCCAGACGGAATCTGATTTTTTCAAGGGTCTTTTTAAATACCAGCGCTTCTTCACCCTTGTTCCCCGGGTCCTGCTTGGCTCCACGTTTCGGCTGGGACTCGGCATGGGCAAGATGCCCATCCACGAACGCTTCTTTGCCGGAGGCAGCAATTCCTTCCGCGGGGCCAAGTTCGATGAGCTCGGCCCGAAGGATCCCGAGTCCGACATACCGATAGGGGGGAAGGCTCTCATCCTGTTCAATTTTGAGTTCAGCTTTCCGGTCATCTCTTCGTTCAGCAACCTCTCGGGCGTCGTTTTCTATGACGCGGGCAACGCCTTCTACAACCGGAGCGATGTCGACATTCGCAGCCTTGAGCACGCCCTTGGGCTGGGGTTGCGGTATCGGACCCCCTTGGGTCCTGTGAGGCTTGAGCTCGGCTGGAACCTATCAGATCCTGATAAGCGGGGAAAACCGATTGCCTTTATTACGATCGGCAATATATTCTAGTCCCATGCGCAGAATCCGCGTTTGGATGTTGAATCCTGTCATCTTGCTTCTTTGGCTGCAACCCCTCCAACCTCAGGTTGTCGATTGCATCGTCGCCGAGGTCAACGGCAAGGCCCTGACCTTGACCGATATCCGGATCCTGCAGGAGTTTGCCGTCAGTCCCGAGCCCTGGGACGGCTCTCTAGCGAGGACGCTTCGCCAGACTCTGGAGGAGGCCATCAACCGGAGAGTCGTCATCGACCTCGTCCGGGAAGACACCGAGGTGACCCAGAAAGAAGCGGATGAACTCCTGGTCCGCTGGAAGGGCCGCTTCGAGGCCGGACAGTGGGAAGAGAGGCTGGCCGCCTACGGTCTCCAGGAAAAGTCACTCAAACCCTACCTCGAAGAGATCATCCGGTATGTCAAGACTATCGACCTCCGTTTCGGCCGGGGCATCGAAATCAGTCCTCAGGAAACCGAACGTTACTACAAGGAAGTGTATGCCCCCGCCGAAAGGGCCATGGGTCGGGAGCCAAAAACGCTCGTCCAGGCTAGCGCCGAGATCGAAGCGCGGATCAAGCGTGAAAAGGCCGGACAGCAGGCCGCGACCTGGGTGAGATCCATGCGCGAGCAGGCCGAGGTCCGGATCAACGACCGCTGTCTGGAACAAGCCAAGTGATGAGAGTGCCATGATTAGGACGGCTTTCATTTTTCCTGGTCAGGGTTCGCAGAAAGTCGGCATGGGCAAGGATCTTTGGGAGCGCTTTTCTCTGGCTAAAGACCTCTTTGCTGAAGCCGATGACTCCCTCGGCTTCAGCATCTCCGCGGTCTGCTTCGAAGGACCCGAGGATAGGCTCTTGCTGACCACCTTTACGCAGCCGGCCCTCCTTGCGGTCAGCTACGTCGCCTTCCGGTTGCTGGGAATCGAACCCGGCCTGGCCGCCGGCCATAGCCTGGGAGAATATTCAGCTCTGGTGGCCGCGGGAAGCCTGACCTTCGGGGACGCCCTTCGCCTCGTTCACAAAAGGGGTCAATACATGCAGGAGGCCGTTCCGGTCGGCGCCGGAGCGATGGCGGCGATACTGGGGTTTCCGGTCTCGAGCCTCGAATCGGCCCTCCTTCAGGTCAAGAGCGGGACCGTCCAAATCGCCAACTGGAACAGCGACGACCAGATTGTCATCGCCGGACATAGGCAGGCCGTTGAAGAGGCCGTTACACTCATGAAAGGGGCACGGGCGGTGATGCTGCCCGTGAGCGCCCCCTTCCATTCCGCCCTGATGAAGAGCGCTGAAGAACGCCTTGCCGCAGACCTGGACGAGGTCAAGTTCAAGGACCCGCGGTTTCCAATCGTCACCAATGTAGACGCCAGGATTATCCGTTGCGCTGAAGAAGCCCGTGATGCCCTCAAGCGACAAGTCAGCCGGCCGGTGCTCTGGCGGGATTCGATGCTGGTTTTTCGGCAGGAAAGAGTCGAGACCGTAGTGGAAGTGGGACCGGGCAAGGTCCTAATCGGCCTTTTAAAAAGGATTTGCCGGCCATGGCCATCTCCGCCCGGGCTTCTCAATGTTGAGGACGGGGACTCGCTCGAGAAATGCCGGGAAGCCTTATCAGGAGCGGCCTGAGAGGACGGCCCTTCCGTAACGGAGGTAGTATTCTGCGGCTGAGATCAGAGCGGCCGCGACCGTCAGCCAGAGTCCTATCTTGGACAAGAGATAGAATCCACCCAGGACCCCCTCTCCTAGGAGAAGGATGCCGATAGTGACGGTCTCCAGGATCATCTTGATCTTGCCGAATACCGAAGCCGGGATGTTAATCCCCTTGGCAGAGGCCATCGCCCGGAATCCGGTAACGGCGATCTCCCGGCCGATGATGATGACCGCCATCCAGGCGGGGACGACCCCGCTCCCGACGAGACAGATGAGTGCCGAAACGACCAACAGCTTGTCGGCTGTCGGGTCCAGAAGTTGGCCCAGGACGGTGATTTGTTTTTTTCTCCTGGCCCAGAACCCGTCCAACATATCGGTGAGTGTGGCCAGGATGAAGACGACAAACGCGGCGATGTGGTGGCCGCGGAAATCGGAGAGGAGGACGATAACGAGAACAGGAACGGAAATGATACGGAGATAGGTCAGGGCGAGAGGGCCATTCACTCAAAGTGATATACAATAGCCTCACTTCGATGTCAATCCAACCCCATGCCCCTCTGCGCTGACTCTAGCGGAGTGGTATAATAGCGTCTATGCGTGTGAGAAAAGCTGAAAAGGCGGATTTTCCGGACATCATCCGGCTCGCCAAAACGCATAATCTCGACTATGCCGGCATGGAGGCCGACGGCTTTTGGGTGGCCGAGGAGGACGGACGAGTCCGGGGCATTTGCGGGCTCAAAAGGCACCGCGAGTGCTGGGAATTGTGCGCGCTCGGGGTGGAAGAAGCATGGCGCGGCCGGGGTTGGGGAGGAAAGCTGGTGCGTGCGGTGCTCCGAAAGGTCCCGGCCGAACTCTACCTCGCGACCGTCATCCCGGGTTTTTTTACCCACTTTGGGTTTAAGAAAACGGACGTCGTTCCTGCCTCGATGGTCAAGAAGGCGGAATGGTGCGCCGGCTGCACGCCCGAGCTCTGCACCGTCATGGTGAGACAAGGCGGGACATGAGCTGGCCGGAATTCCCTGAATTCAAGCCCATCGAAATCGAGGACCAGGGCCTCCTGACCGCAGCCATTGCCCAGCATCCTTCCGAAGCCTGCGAGATCCATTTCGGGAGCATCTTCCTCTGGCGGCATTTCGAGCATCCCAAGTTGACCTCCGTCAATGGGAACCTCTGCGTCTACTGTGAACCCCCCTCGGAGCCGGCCTATTTCCTCCAACCCATCGGCGAAAAAGACGTTGAAGGGACCCTCCGGACCTTGTTGTCTTTTGCGCCCCGGCTCTCCCGGGTTGATGAGTCGTTTGTCCTGAGATACGGCGGTGCCTTCCGGTGCGATCTCGACCCCGATAACTTTGACTATGTGTACCGGAACGAGGACCTGGCCGAACTCAAGGGGAAAAAGTACGACGGCAAACGGAACCGAATACGTAAGTTTGAGAGAAACTATTCTTACTCCTATGCGCGGCTCTCCCGGGATCACCTGCCCGGCTGCCGAGAGCTCTTGGTCAGATGGCTCGACGCCAAGGCAGGCAGCGACGGCTTTATCGGCCGCGTTTGGAAAGCCGTCGTCGAAGAGGGGCTGGCCCATTTCGACGCTCTTGGGCTTAGAGGCGGAGTGTTCGAAGTCCGCGGGCGGACCGCCGCTTTATCGCTGGGGGCGAAGCTCACGCCCGAAACGGCCGTCATCCCGATCGAAATCGTCGATCCCAGCTATGACGGCCTCAGCCAGCTGGTCAACCGCGAGTTTGTCCGGCGAGAATGGGCCGATTGCCGCTTCATCAACCGCGAGCAGGACAACGGGATACCCGGCCTGCGCCGCGCCAAGAGCTCCTACCATCCCCACCATTTCGTCAAAAAGTACAACATCTGGGGATAGCTTTTCTTACGGTTCAAGGTGATGGAGAGTCCCTCAGAAAGCCCTCCGCAGCGGCGCGGGCACCTCTTAATTTACCAAGGCGAAGGGTATGGATGAGGAAGTCCGTGGACGACTGAGCGGGCATGGTTTCTCGACTGAAAGAAGAGAAGAGCGAAGGAGGATGCGAAGCGAGTTCCCTCGCTGGGGGAACGAGCGGGCTGACGAATCTATACCCGAGCCTTTCTTGAAAAATTCCCGGTCCCTGAGTATAGTTGAAAATACTATGTCCCAGGACAACCTTGTCACTCCGATGATGGAACAGTACCTCCGCATCAAGCGGGAGCACCGGGACGCCATCCTGTTCTTCCGGCTGGGTGATTTCTATGAGATGTTCTACGAAGACGCCAAGACCGCCGCGCCGATTTTGGAGATCGCGCTGACATCCCGCCAGAAGGTCCCTATGTGCGGGGTGCCTTACCACGCCGTCAACTCCTACCTGGTCAAGCTTCTCAAGCAGGGCTTCAAGGTGGCCATCTGCGAACAGGTTGAAGACCCGAAAGCCGCCAAGGGGGTCGTGAAGCGCGACGTGATCAAAGTGCTGACCCCGGGTACTGCCGTCGAAGTCGACCTTGAAGCGTCCAAGGAGAATGTCTATCTGGCCAGCGTTTTCTTCGGCCAGGATGGCTGGGGACTGGCCCTTATCGATTTGGCCGGCGGTCAGATCAGGACCGCCCAGGGTTCTCACGAGAACAGCAAGCTCCTTGTTGACGACCTTTTCCGCTCCTCCCCCAAGGAGATCGTCTTGGCCGAAGGCCAGGACCAGGAAGTGGATCGTCTCACCGCCAAGGCTGACTTCGGGCCTTTCCTGAAGAGCCGGGTTGAAGACTGGGTCTTTGATTATCCCCAGTCGGAAAGCCTTCTTCTCGAACATTTTAAGGTCAGCTCGCTGGCCGGCTTCGGGCTGGAAGAGAAGAAGCTGGCCGTTTCGGCCGCCGGTGCGCTCCTTTATTATCTCAGAAAAATCCGCAAGGACTCCCTTTCCTTTATCCGGAGGATCTCGTTTGTTCATGCCGGCCAGCAGATGACGCTCGACGCCACGACCATCAGGAACCTCGAGCTCATCCGCAACCTCCGGGACGGCCGGGTCAAGGACTCCTTCCTCGATGTGATCGACTTCACTGTCACCGCCATCGGGGGCCGCCTGCTCAAGTCTTGGCTACTCCAGCCCCTCGTCGATGAAGGGCCTATCAACGCCCGGCTGGATGTCGTCGAAGAATGGCTGGGGAGGACGGTTGAGCGCCGAGGCTTGCGGGAAAACCTCAAGGGCGTCTCCGACCTGGAGCGTCTGACCGGGAAAATCTCCTTGGCGGCAGCCCATGCCCGAGACCTCGTTTCCCTCAAGCGTTCGCTCGCCCCGCTGCCCGCGATCCAATCCTTGCTGGAGGGTTTCCAGGCAGGCCTGAACGCCGAGACCCTGGCGGCCTGGGACAACGGCGAGGATATCGCTTCTCTCATCGACCGGTCCATCCTCGACGAACCGGCCTTTCTTCTCACCGAAGGCGGGATCATCAAGGACGGGTTCAACTCCGGGCTCGACGACCTGCGCTCCGTTAGCCGTTCCGGCAAGTCGTTCATCGCCGGGCTCGAGAGGAGGGAGCGGGAGCGGACCGGAATCAACTCGCTCAAAGTCCGCTATAACAAGGTCTTTGGGTACTATATCGAAGTGACCAAGCCGAACCTCCACCTGGTTCCTCCCGATTACACCCGCAAGCAGACCCTGTTGAGTTCGGAGCGGTTCCTCACGCCTGAGCTCAAGGAGTACGAAGAGAAAGTGCTGACGGCCGAGGAAAAAATCGCCGAGCTCGAACACAGCCTTTTCCTCGAAGTCCGGGAGGCGGTTGCCGGGGAGACGGAAAGGCTGCAGCGCATCGCCGCTGCGGTCGCCCGTCTCGATGTTCTCTCCTCCCTGGCCGAGTTAGCCTCGCAGAGGAACTACTTCCGGCCGCTGGTCGACCGGAACGACCGGATCGCCATCACCGAGGGACGGCATCCGGTGATCGAAAAGACATCGGCTGAGCCCTTCATCCCCAACGACACCCGTCTCGACCGCGACGAAAACCAGATCCTAATCATCACCGGCCCCAACATGGGCGGGAAATCCACATACCTTCGGCAAGTCGCCCTGATCATCATCCTGGGCCAGATGGGTTCCTTCGTCCCGGCCCGGCGGGCGGAGATCGGGGTGGTCGACCGCATCTTCACCCGAATCGGCGCCATGGATTTTTTGAACGTGGGCCAGTCGACCTTCATGGTCGAGATGCTGGAGACGGCCAATATTCTGAACAACGCCACACCCCGGAGCCTTCTGCTCTTGGATGAGATCGGCCGCGGCACGAGCACCTTTGACGGGTTGAGCATTGCCTGGGCGGTCGCCGAACATCTCCACGAGAAAGAGGATATCCGCCCGATGACTCTCTTCGCCACCCACTACCATGAATTGACCGACCTGGCCCTCACCATGAAGAAGATCAAGAATTTCCATGTTTCGGTCAAGGAATGGAAAGAAGAGGTCATTTTCCTGCGCAAAATCGTCCCCGGGCCCTCCGACAAGAGCTACGGCATCCATGTGGCTAAGCTCGCCGGCATTCCCCGCTCCGTAATCGATCGGGCGAGAGAAGTCCTCTCCAACCTGGAGAAGTTGGAGCTCGATGAGACCGGGCTGCCCCGTCTTGCCTACAGGTCGCGCCGGAAGCGGGATAGGGCTCAGCTTCTTCTCTTTGCGGAGGAGAGGGAGCTGGAGCGGTGGCGGGAGCTTAAAGGCGGGATCGAGGAGGTCGATATCTCCTCATTGACTCCCCTGGACGCCCTCAATTATCTGAGCGATCTAAAAAGAAAGGTCAAAGAATCCGGGGAGGATCAGTAGGTCTCGGACTCGTCCTCGACGTCGAGCTCCTCTTCTTCTTCCTCGTCCTCTTTGTCCTCCTCATATTCGCCGGCCTCTTCGTACTGCGTCTCGCCGTCCTCTTCTTTTCTCTCCTCCAGGGCTGAGTCAAACTCGTCCCGGTCTTCGTAGCGCCGCAAGTAGTTGGCCGCCGAGTCACTGTAGCAGAGTTCCAGATAATCCTCTTCGATGATTCCAAAAACGGACATATTGTGGCCGGTCTGGAGGTTGCCGACCATTTCCACTACTTTTGCTTTCTTCTTGATGGCGTCCAGTGTCAGCCAGCTCATGATCTCGATTTCTTCCATGGCAACTCCGAAGAGAAAAAATAGCGCATTTGAATAAATTGTCAAGAGAAAAAATATCTCCGTTCCTTCCCAAAAAGGAAGGATTTTGTCATACTGGATAGTCAAGGAGTAAGCTGCCATGAGATGGGATCGATTGACCGTGATGACCCAGGAGGCCTTTCAGTCGGCTCAAGCGAAGGCCGAAGAGATGGGCCACCAAGAGGTGCGTCCCGAGCATCTTCTTTTGAGCTTCCTGGACCAGGAAGAGAACGTCGTCGGCGCCGTCCTGAGCAAGGTCGGAGTCGGTCCGCAGAAAATCCGGCAGGATTTGGAGACGGCCCTGAACAAACTGCCGAAGACGAGCGGCGGAGAGGTTTATGTCGGCGCGGCGCTCCGCCAGGTCATGAACGAGGCACAGAAGGAGGCCGACAAACTCAAGGACGAATACATCTCCACCGAACACCTGTTCCTCGCCATGCTCAAGGATGCCGGAAGCGGGGCAGGGATGATCCTGGCAGAAAACGGGGTCCGGGAGGATGCCGTGCTGCAGGCTCTGGCGGCGGTCC
>Ga0153916_10000807_pt1 | contig 21739 bp, 20 predicted proteins | sample Opewatmetagenome_FD_109642 | JGI IMG/M metagenome (GOLD analysis project Ga0153916, IMG submission 109642) | Freshwater wetland microbial communities from Ohio, USA - Open water 3 Core 3 Depth 4 metaG | ecosystem: Environmental > Aquatic > Freshwater > Wetlands | place: USA: Ohio, Lake Erie...
GCCGCCTCGGCACGGTCGATCTGTATCCATTCCCTCGTACTCGCGATACCGCCGGGCTGAAACGGGACGACGTTGTCCCTCGAGAACTGCAGTTCGGTCGCGGTGGCGACGGGCAGGCGCAGCGCCACGCCGTGGCCGCTGATGCAGGCGAACATCTTGTCGCTGACAAAGTAGGCGTCAAGGCCGTTGATTTTTCTTGTGCTGACGCCCGGGAGCTTGAGGAGCAATGCGTCGATCTGCGCCTTACGACTGGGCTCGGGTGCATCAGTAGTCATGGGAAATCCGGTTGGGTTGTCATGAGCATAACGATTGGATCCGGTCTTAGCGCTCGTTTCGTGAAGAGGGATCGAGCAGCCTCTTGCGGGCCAGCCACTTGCGCAGCTCCTCCAGAATGAGCATGCCTGCCCCGAATGGAATGATGAAGGCCCAAACCTTCTCTCCAAGGGGTCCCGTTCCGAGGAGAGAATTTCCCCATGGGGTGTAGTTGATCAACAGCAGGATAGCGATTTCCGATATCACGCCCAGAATGATCAGCGGATTGCCGAGAAGCCCCGTCGAGAAGATCGATCGGGCAGCGCTTCTGCAGAGGAACACGTTCACGATCTGCATCACGACGATGGTGCTCAAGCAGGCGGTCGTGGCTTGCAGGTACACGGGATCATGGGCCGCCAGGCTCTCGCCGTACTTCCATCCGGCGCCGTGGAGCACGAAGAAAAAGGCCGCCATGGCGGCAGCCGCCTCGATGAGGCCCAGGAAAATATAGGCGCGGAACGCGAGGGACCAGTTCATCAGCCTCTCGCCATGCGGACGAGGGGGGCGCAGCATGATCTTCGGGTCGGGCCGTTCGACGCCTAGGCCGAGGGAGGCGAGCGTGTCGGAGCCCATGTCGATCGACAGCGCTTGAATCGGCGTCAACGCGAGGGGGATCCTGAACAGCAGGAAGCCGAGGTAAGGGATCAATTCGGCGACGTTGTGGACCAGGACATAGGTGAGGAATTTGCGGATGTTCTGGAACACCGCGCGTCCCTCCTCGACGGCGTTCACGATGCTGGCGAAGTTGTCGTCCAGCAGAACCATGTCGGCGGCCTCCTTCGCCACGTCCGTACCGGCAATGCCCATGGCGATGCCGATATGCGCAGCCTTCAGCGCCGGCGCATCGTTGACGCCATCGCCCGTGACGGCCACGATCTGTTTCTTGTCCTTCAACGCCCCCACGATGCGCATCTTCGCGTCGGCGACGACCCGCGCGAAGATGACCTCCTCGGCGTCCAGGGCAAGCCGAAGCTGAATGGCCGAGAACCGTCTGAGCTGCTCGCCGGTAATGACGGTCGGATGGTCGGACTTCACCAGCCCGATTTCGCGCGCGATGGCCGTGGCGGTCCGGGGGTGATCGCCGGTAACCATGATGACCTTGATCCCGGCCGCCTGGCATTTGCGGAGTGCTTCCGGCACTTCGGGCCTGGGCGGGTCTTCCAGTCCCGCGAGCCCGGAAAAAACCAGGTCCTCCTCTAAGGTCTCCCGGGCATGACCCATCGCCACCTTCCTGTAGGCGAAGGCGAGCACCCGCAGGCCCTGTTGCGCCATCGCATCCTGGGCTTGCACGATGCGCAGCTTTTCCTCGGCGCCGAGGGACTGAACCCTGCCGTCGATGAGTATGTGCTGGCAAAGAGGCAGCACCGACTCGGGTGCGCCCTTGCAGTAGAGGGCGGGACCTTCAGGCGCCTGGTGCAAGGTGGACAGCCGCATGCGGTCGGTGTCGAACGGGATCTCGTCCAGCCGTGGATAGTCGGGAAGACCGCGATCGACCTGCAGCGCCATCTCCACCAGCGCGGCTTCCATCGAATCGCCGAGAAAGGCCGACTGTCCGTGGCCCTCCGTTTCCTTCAGGTCGTGGCACATCCTGGCGGTCAGGAAAAAAGGCCGGTAGAGATCCGCAAGGCCCGCCTTCTGTTTCACCCCCGCGGGCGAATCGAGAGTGTTCCCCAGATAGAGCCGCCGGACCGCCATGTTGCCCTGGGTCAGCGTACCGGTCTTGTCGGTGCAGATGACCGTCGTCGAGCCGAGCGTCTCCACCGAAGGCAGGTAACGGATGAGCACGTTGCGTTTCGCCATGCGCTGCGTGGCCAGCACGAGCGCCAGGGTCAAGGTCGGCAGCAGCCCTTCCGGCACCATGGCGACGAGGATTCCGATCGCGAAAATGAAGGCCTTCCAGAAAGGGACGCCGATCATCCAGCCGACCGAGAAGAACACGAGACCGATCAGCACCGCGAGGATTGCGGTCAGGCGGCTCAGGTGCGCGATCTCCCTGCGCAGCGGCGAGACCTCCTTCCCGGCTGTCTGGGTGAGATGCGCGATCTTGCCGAATTCCGTGTACATCCCCGTGGCGAAGACGACGGCCTTGGCCTGCCCGGACACCATCGAGGTGCCGGCGAGCACGACGTTCTTGCTGTCGATCAATTCATGCGCGTCGGAGGGGCCGGCTTCCCGCGCCTTCGGCTCCGATTCGCCCGTGACGGCCGCGTTATTGACTCGTGCGCCGAACGCCTCGATCAGCCGGCAGTCCGCGGCGATCTTGTCGCCCTGCTCCAGGTGGACGATATCCCCCGGCACCAACTGCTCCGCCGGGACCCGGGTGACCTTTCCCTCGCGCAATACCTGGGCCTGTTGCGGCAGCAGTTTTCGCAACGCCGCAAGCGTTTGCTCGACGCGATACTCCTGCCAGAAGGAGAACAGCCCACTCACCACGATCACGGTCACGATGGCGTAGCCCACTTTCGCCATGCCCTGGCCGGGATCGCTCCATTCGACGAAGAAAGCGAGCCCTGCCGCAACCCACAGGATGACCGAGAAGAAAGTAATGAATTCCCTGACGAGGCGCAGCCACAAAGGTCCGCGGGGCACTTCCTCGACCCGGTTGCGGCCGTATTCGCGCAGCCTGCGCTCGACTTCGGCGCGGCTCAGGCCTGCCGCGTTGCTCTTCAGGCTCTCGACGGCATCGAGCGGAGATAGTTGATCGATTCTCATCGGAATCCGCGCGCGCGGCGTTTCCCTCTCTACGACAGCTCGCAATTCCTCGTCGCAATCAACGAAAGTGTAAGTCGAAAAGCTGGTCGGCCCACACAAACATCTCGTCCCGCCATCAACAAAAACCCCGCCGAAGCGGGGTCTGTGTATTTGCGACCAAGCTGCATGTGGCGGACCATTCGACATCTCAGACGGCCACATTGATTCCACGATCGATACTATCCGTGGCGTTCGAGGCCCCGCTCAGTGCACCGCGAGCCTTTTCAGCGCCGCCACGGTCTTCTTCGGCAGCGTGAGTTCCAGCACGCCGTCGTTGTACTTGGCTTGGGCGGTCGCTTCGTCGATCTCGTGGCCGAGCGTGAACGCACGCTCGATCTTGCCGTAGTAGCGCTCGGAGCGAAGCACCATCTCGCCGTTCCTAACGACTTTTTCGCGCTTCACTTCTGCAGACACCGCAACTTCGTTGCCGTTGATCGTTATGCTGATGTCCTCTTTCTTGACGCCGGGCATTTCGGCCAGCACTTGATACTCCTTGTCGTTCTCGCTTACGTCCATGCGGAACTGCGTCGGCGCGGACGCACGCGTCTCGGCGTTAGCCAACCACACGGGGACGCCACGGAACAGGTTCTCGAATGCATCCTCGATCGGATTAAAGCGTGCGATGTTCATCATTGTGTTCTCCAGTGAAAAGCCAAACGACTCGACGGTAAAGGTCTCCGTATGCGTTACGTGGGGGCATCGCCGCGACAATCAAGACTGCGAGCTCAAATGTCTCATGGGGCAGGCCGGGAATCGCTTGACGCGACGCCTCGGCGCGCGCAGCCTGATCGGCGTCGCCATCTGCCTCCTGCGCGACGTACGAGCCGGATATTCTTCCGGCCGCCTCGCCCAGGAACAGCCTATGAGGTGCCATCTGAATACGCTCGATCCGCGTAGTGGCCGACAGCTCACCGCAGGCGATGAATCGCCGATCAGCGACCCTTTGGCTGATCTGGACGCTTTCGCCGAAGTCGCATTTCTTCGCCGGCGGCTGAAACGCGGCGAGACCGTATTTCACGCGGGAGATCCGTTTAGCGCGATATACGCGGTGCGCAGCGGCTTCTTCAAGACTGCCAAGGCGGATGCCGCGCGCCGCGAGCAGGTGATGGGATTCTTCATGCGCGGCGAGCTGTTCGGCTTGGACGGTGTCGCCGCGTCGCGCTACGACAACACCGCGAGCGCGCTCGAAGACAGCGAAATCGTCGTGCTTCCGTTCGCGCTGATGGAGGACATGGCTCAGAAAAATCAGGCCATGCAGCGCCAGCTGCACGCCATTCTCTCCCGAGAGATCACGCGCGACCATGGCGTAATGATGCTGCTCGGCACGATGAGCGCGGAGGCGCGTCTTGCCACTTTTCTCGTCAACCTCTCGACGCGGTTCGCTCGGCGAGGCTACTCGACATCCGAATTCGTTCTACGGATGACGCGAGAGGAATTGGGCAGTTACCTCGGGCTGAAGCTCGAAACCGTGAGTCGCCTGTTCTCGAAGTTCCAGAAAAACGGGCTTCTGGAGGTACAGCAGAAGCACGTGCGTATCCTGGACCCCCAAGGCTTGCAGCGCGCGCGTGCGCCGCTCTAGAGAGAGGGGTCGACGCATACCAGCTCGGCATGCAATCATCGCAAGCGAGGACATGAACAAGACCGGCGCCGAGAAACGCCACGTGTGCCAAGTGTGCGGCAGTGATCGACCTGCCGACCTGCGCCCGGGAATCCTCGCGGGTCCGGCAGTTGCCGAGCTCATTCTGAAAACAACCGGGAGCTGGTCCGACAAGGGTTGGATCTGCACGGTCGATCTTCAGCGGTATCGCCACCAGTATGTGAAATCGCTGCTCGAGGCGGAACGCGGGGAACTGACCGCTCTCGACAACGAGGTGCTTGAAAGCCTGAGGCAGCAGGAGATCCTGTCTCGGAATCCCGAGGAGGAACTGCAGGCCGGCTTGACGGCGGGGCAGCGTCTGGCGGACCGCGTGGCGGCTTTCGGCGGCAGCTGGAGATTCCTCATCTTGTTCGCGGTCGTCCTGGTTCTGTGGATCGCCGTCAATTCGGTCGCCTTGATCATTCGGCCCTTCGATCCCTACCCGTTCATCTTCCTGAATCTCGTCCTGTCCTGTCTGGCGGCGATCCAGGCTCCGGTGATCATGATGAGCCAGATTCGCCAGGAAGCCCGAGACCGCCTGCACGCGATGCACGACTACCAGGTGAACCTCAAAGCCGAACTCGAGATCCGTCATCTTCACCAGAAGATCGATCATCTTCTGTCTCACCAGTGGGAAAGACTGGTGGAGATCCAGGAAATCCAGATGGAGTTGATAAATGAAACGCGAGCCCGCAGGTGAACACGTCTGACCCGCGCGTCTTCTTCGCAGCCGAACGAACCCTCCTTGCGTGGATTCGCACCGGCCTCACCGTCATGGGCTTCGGGTTCGTGGTGGCCCGCTTCGGCCTTTTCCTGAGCCTTCTCGCTGCCCAGCGCATGCCATCGACCGCTCCGGTCGCGTCTCCGTCCTATCTTTCGAGCGGCATTGGAATAGCGCTCGTGCTGCTGGGCGCCGTAGCCATGATCATCGCCGCGATCCAGCACCGCCGCTTCGTCCTGTCTCTGCCGGCCGGCGATCTGCCCCGTTTGCGCCAGCGCGCTTTCCCGGTCGTATTGGCGCTCGTCCTCGGTGCACTCGGCCTGCTCCTGGCGGTCTACCTTGCCGTTTAGTCGAGTCATGGGTTGACTCCGAACGCGGCCGCTGGCGAACATCTGCTTTCGACCCAAAGCCGCGATTCGCAGATAGACTTTCCGGCGAGCTAGTCGGGGAGGGCTCTTGGCGGAGGAAAAAGTCCAGCGTCGACTCGCGGCCATCCTGGCGGCGGACATCGCCGGGTACTCCCGGCTGATGGGCGAAGACGACGTCGCGACGGTGCGCGACCTGAAAGGCCACCAGGCCGCGGTGCTGCCCCTGGTCGCCGAGTTCGGCGGCCGGATCATCGACACCGCCGGCGACGGCATCCTCGCGGAGTTTCCGAGCGCGGTCGGCGCGGTCGAATGCGCGACCCGGCTGCAGGAGGTCATGCAGGAGCGCAACCGCGACAACCCGGAGGGCCGGCGCATGCAGTTCCGCGTCGGCATCAACCTGGGCGACGTGATCCACGACGAGGCGCGCATCTACGGCGACGGCATCAACGTCGCGGCGAGACTCGAAAACATCGCCGAGCCCGGCGGGATCTGCATCTCGGAGGACGTATACCGGCAGATCCGCGACAAGCTCGACGTGCCATGCCGCGACCTCGGCGCGAAGGAGCTGAAGAACATCGCGCGGCCGGTGCACGTCTACGCGCTCGGCGCGCGCCCGAAGGAGGCGGCATGGCGGCGGAAGCTCTCGTTCAGGCCTCGTCCGGTCGTGGTGCTGGCCGTGGTGCTCGCCCTGATGGCGGCCGCGACGCCGTTCCTCTGGAAGGGGTTGCGCAAGCCCGCCGAGGCGCCGGCGGCGACCCTCGCCGTGCTGCCGTTCGCCAACCAGAGCGGCGACGCGAAGCGCGACTACTTCAGCGACGGCATCACCGAGGACATCATCAACGCGCTGGGGCGCTTCTCGGGGATCCGCGTATCGGCGTACAACGCTGTGCGCGCCTACAAGGGGCGCAATCCCGGGCGCGACGAGATCCGCCGCGACCTCGACGTGCGCTACGTCGTGCAGGGCAGCGTGCGCGAGGCGGAGAGCCGGGTGCGCGTCGGCGTCGAGCTGAGCGACGCGGCGAAAGGAACGCTGCTCTGGTCGGAGCGCTACGAGGGCAGCGGCAAGGAGGTGTTCGAGATCCAGGACCGCGTGGTCAAGGACATCGCCGGGGCGCTCGCGGTGAAGCTGACGGCCCTGGAGCAGCGCCGCGCGGCCTCCAAGCCGCCGGAGAGCATGGAGGCCTACGACCTGGTGCTGCGCGCGCGCGAGCTGCTCCTCACCTCCGAGCGCGTCCCCAACCGCGAGGCGCGCACGCTGCTCGCGCGCGCGCTGCAGCTCTCGCCGAATTACGCCGAGGCCTGGGCCGCGCTCGCCCTGGGCGAGATGCAGCGCGCGCTCTTCGGCTGGATCGAGGACCCGGGGGTGGCGGTGCGCCGCGCCGAGGACGCGGCCGCGCGCGCGCTCGCCGTCGACGATCCGGGCGCCAACGCGCGCGCGCTCGGCGTGCTCGGCAACCTGCACACCTTCACCGGGAAATTCGACGCCGCCCTGGTCGAGGCCGACCGCGCGATCGCGCTCAACCCGAGCGACGCCTTTGCCTACTCGTTGCGCGGCGGCGTGCTGATGTGGACCGGCCGCATCGCCGAGTCGATCGCCGCGAGCGAGACGGCGCGCCGCTTCGACCCGCGCCTGTCCTCCGAAGGCGTCTTCAACCTCGCCTTCGCCTACTACCTCGCCGGACGCTACCGCGAGGCGCTCGAGGCGCTCGAGCCCACGCTGCGCGCGGCGCCGGATCTCGTGTTCCTGCAGGCGGTGCGCGCGGCCGCGGCGGCGCAGCTCGGAGAACAGGACGAAGCGCGCCGCGCGGCGGACCAGGTGCGCCGGCTCGATCCGTTCTTCAAGGTGGAGACGTTCGGCACCCGGCTCGTCCAGGCCGAGCAGCGCGCCCGGGCGCAGGAAGGGCTGCGCAAGGCGGGGCTGTAGGCGCTAGCGGTGCTCCTGGTTCCAGACCTCGCGGGCCTTCTTGAGCAGCGACGGGTCCTTGTCCGCCATATCGCGCGCCTTAGTGCTGGAGAACACGTACAGCTTGCCGTCGACGATCCTGAAGACGCGCGGGTCGGCCTCGGCCTTCACGCCGCTCGACAGCCCGGTCGCGCACAGGCCGCCGAACTGCGGCGAGTAGCGCTCCGGGTCGGAGGCGAAGGCCGCGCGGTGCTTCTGGGTGACGAACAGGTACCGCACGTCGTCGAAGTCGTAGCTGATGCCCGATGCGCCCTTCGCGGGCTTGCCCGGATCGAAGTACGACACCGGGTCGATGCCCTTCAAGCCCACCGCGGGCGCCTTCGCGCCGCCGGTCTGCGCGAGCGACGATCCGCCGAGCACCAGGGCCGCGACTGCTAGAAAAGCGGGTAGCTTCTTCATCCTTTCCTCCCGGACGGGTGAGCCGAGCGCAGCCATCTTACCCCTGGAAAACAGGGACGGACGCTATTCAGCGCAGCTTCCTGAGAAGCTCGACGACGTGCCACAGCACGCCGGATACGATCCACCCGGCGAGAGCGCCTTCGAGGCCCATGCCGAACGGCGTGAAGATGCGCGAAAAGCCCACGAAGCCGCTGTGGTACCGCGAAAAGATCGGATCGGTCGCGGCTACATACATACCGTACGCCGCGGCCAGGATCGTCGTCGCCCAAATGATCCTGCGGCGAAAGCGCTTGCGCACCTCGGCCATCGTCGGCGGCCCGTCGTCGACCTTGGCGCTCGGGGCGGCGTATGGGTTCGGCTGATCGCTCATTGAAAAATCGACTCTGACCCCGATTACCGACGCGATTACGCCGACTACGCGACGTGGTTGAGCGCGAGGTCGAACGCGTCGAAGTTGCGCAGCCGCCGGCCGGCGGGAATCCCGGCGACGCGGCGGTTGAAGAGGAGCGGCACGCGCTGCTCGGAGACGCCGCCGTGCGAGCGCAAGGGGGCGTCGAGCCCCGAGAGATCGTGGCGCGATTTGCTCGTGCCGATGACGGTGTCGCGGCGCGAGACGAGCACCAGGTCGCCCATGCGGTCCTCCGGCAGCTCGAAGCGGCGGCAGGCCTCCGAGCGTACCAGCGCTTCCTCGATCCCGGGCAGGCGCGCGATGCGCGCCGCGAGCGCCGCGGCGTCGGTCCCCGGCGGCAGGTAGGCGGTGGCGAACGAGCCGAGCGCGCCGTGGTGCACGACGTAGGGGTCGGTGATCGGCAGGATGACGCGCGTCGCGCCGGCGCCGAGCCAGCCGTCGAGCACGTCCTGCAGGTAGATCACGTTGGGCGAGCCGTCGGCGGCGTGCTTGTCGTTCATGCCGTGGTCGGCGGTGAGTGCGATTGCGGTGCCTAGCACCTCGAGCCGCGCGAGGTAGCCGTCCATCATGGCGTAGAACTCGTTCGCGGCCGCGGATCCCGGCGCGGCCTTGTGCTGCACGTAGTCGGTGGTCGAGAGGTACATGAGGTCCGGGCGGCGCGTTTGCATCAGCTTCACGCCCGCGGCGAACACGAATTCCGACAGCGCCGCGCTGTAGACCGAGGGCAGCGGCATGCCGGTGAGCGCGAGCATCTGCGCGTCGGCCTTCTCGGCGGAGAAGCAGATCCCCTTCAGGCCGTGGCCGAGGAGCGTCCTCAGCTTGTCCTTGGCGGTCACCACCGCGACCGACGCGCCCGCGCCGGCGAACGCGGCGAGGATGGTCCCGGCGCGCAGGTAGCGCGGATCGTTCATCATCACTTCCTGCCCCGACTCGCGGTCGTAGAAGTAGTTGCCGCAGATGCCGTGCACCGCGGGCGGCGCGCCGGTGACGATCGAAAGATTATTGGGGTTGGTGAAGCTCGGCACCACGCAGTCGGCGAGGAACGCGGAGCCCTGCTCCAGCGTGCGCGCGAACCAGGGTGCGCGGCCGGCGCGCACCGCCTCTTCGATGTAGGCGTTCTCGCAGCCGTCGACGCACACCACCACCAGGGGCTCCCGCATCCAGCGGTAGCCGCGGCCGTTGACTTCGAGCGCGGGATGGCGGTCCATGAGGTTTCCTTATCCCCGGGCGCTATCAATACCACAGACCGGGCCCCGCGGCGGGGCCGAAAGGAGGAGAATGAGGCCCATGGCCGATCACATGCGCGAATCGCTGGGCAAGCTGCTCGACGGGTACGACGCGCGGCGCCGCGGCGAGCTGGAGCGCGACCAGAAGGCGAAGGAGGAGGAGGCGCACTTCCTCAGCGAGTTCGCCGAGTTGCGGCGCAGCGTGATCCGGCCGGTGTTCGAGGCCGCCGGGGCAATGCTCGAGGCGCGCGGGCACCGCTACAGCATCGCGGAGCAGGAGTTCACCGGGGGAGCCGCGGGCAGGATCGGCGAAGCGGGGATCTCGCTGCGCGTCGCCGCATCGGGGACCAAGGCGCCGCTGCACGAGGACCGGCACTCACTTTCCATCACCACCCGGCACTACAACCGGTCGGTGTGGTTCAATTCCGGCGAGGCGCCGAACGCGGGCGGGATCGCCGGCGCGAAGGGCGCCTATGCGCTGGACAAGGTGACGCCTCAGCTCGTCGAGGAGGAGCTGATCGCGTTCGTCGCGCGGGTCATGGCGGACTGAAAGGGGCCGCGGCGCAAGCATACGGCTGCATGAATACCATTGCCAGGTTCTGGGACGACGCGATCGTTCCCGCGCTCGTCGAGTACATCCGCATCCCCGCCAAGTCGCCGCACTTCGATCCGGCATGGGCGAAGGAAGGCCACATCGAGCGCGCGGTCGAGCTCGCCGCGGGCTGGTGCCGGCGCCACGCGGTGAGGAACATGTCCCTCGAGGTGGCGCGGCTCGAGGGCCGCACGCCGGTGCTGTACGCCGAGGCGCCTGGCGAGGAGCCGGGCACGGTGCTCGTCTACGGCCACCTCGACAAGCAGCCCGAGATGGTCGGCTGGCGCGAAGGGCTCGGGCCGTGGACGCCGGTGATCGAGGACGGCAAACTCTACGGCCGCGGCGGCGCGGACGACGGCTACGCGGTGTTCTGCGCGCTCGCCGCGCTGCGCGAGCTCGAGTCCGCCGGGCGGCGCCGCCCGCGCGTCGCGATGCTGATCGAATGCTGCGAGGAAAGCGGCAGCTACGACCTGCCCGCGTACCTCGAGGCGCTCGCGCCGCGGATCGGCAAGCCCGACCTGGTGGTCGGCCTCGACTCGGGATGCGGCAACTACGAGCAGCTCTGGGGAACGACCTCGCTGCGCGGGCTGGTGAACGGTGTGCTCACGGTGGAGGTGCTCAGCGAGGGCGTGCACTCGGGCGACGCGAGCGGCGTGGTGGCCTCGAGCTTCCGCGTGGCGCGCAGGCTGCTCGAGCGCCTGGAGGACGCCGACACCGGAATGGTGCGCCCCGCGGCGTTCCACGCGCCGATCCCGCCCGGGCGCGCGGACGAGGCCGAGCGCGCCGCGAAGGTGCTGGGCGACTCGATCTGGCGCAAGTTCCCGTTCGTCGACGGCATGCAGCCGATGGGCGACGACCTCGAAGACCGGGTGCTCGCGCGCACCTGGCGGCCGTTCCTCGCGGTCACCGGCGCCGACGGGCTGCCGCCGCCGCGCGCCGCGGGCAACGTGCTGCGCCCGAAGACCTCGCTCGTGCTGTCGCTGCGCCTGCCGCCGACGGTGAAGGGCGAGCATGCGGCGCGCTACCTCAAGACGCTGCTCGAGGCCGACCCGCCTTACGGCGCCAGGGTGAGCTTCGATCCCGGGCAGGCGGCGAGCGGCTGGCACGCGCCTGCGACCGCGCCGTGGCTCGAGAGCGCCCTCGAGCAGGCGTCGAAGGCGCACTACGGCAAGCCGATGATGTGGATGGGCGAGGGCGGCACGATCCCGTTCATGGCGATGCTCGGCGAGAAGTTCCCGCAGGCGCAGTTCCTGATCACCGGCGTGCTCGGGCCGCGCTCCAACGCGCACGGGCCGAACGAGTTCCTGCACCTGGACTACGCGAAGAAGCTCACCGCCTGCGTCGCCGACGTGATTGCGGCGCCGCGCCGCGAGCGTAAAAAGCGCTAGGCGGGAAAATGGGGTCAAGCCCCATTTAGCCGCCGAGCGCGCGCAGCTCGGCGAGCAGCGCTGCGGGAAGCGAGACGCCTTCCTTCAGGGCGTGGACGCGCCGCGCGAGCTCGCGCTCGCCGGGCAGCATGACCGGCTGCGCGGGATCGGCGGCGGGGGTGTCCTTGATCAGCTTGCGAAAGCGCGCCATCTCCGCCGCGTAGGCTTCGCGGCCGACGAGGCGCGCGGGGTCGAGGAGCAGGAAGAAGTGGCCGATGCTCTGCGGCTCGGTCGCGTTGTCGACCCAGGAGACGACGTCGGTGAGGAAGCGCGCGCCGGTGAGCACGCCCGACAGGAGGTCGACCGCCATCGACAGACCCGATCCCTTGTGCGCGCCGAAGGGCAGCAGGAACCCCTCGAGCGCCGCGGCCGGGTCGGTGGTCGGGCGGCCGTCCTGGTCCGCAGCCCAGCCCTCGGGAATCGGCTTGCCGGCTTTCAGCGCGGCGCGGATCTTGCCGCGCGCGGCGACGCTCATCGCCATGTCGAGGATGAAGTGCGCGCCGAGCTCGCCGGGGGCGGCGATGCACAGCGGGTTGTTGCCCAGGCGCAGCGCGGCCCCGCCCCAGGGCGGCATGGTGGTCGAAGCATTGGTGCCGGCGAGCATCGCGAACCCTGCCTTGCACGCCTCATGCGCGTAAGGCGCGATGGCGCCGAAGTGATTGCTGTGGCGGCAGCCGACGTAGGCGATGCCGGTATTGCGCGCGAGCTCGATGGCGGCCTCGAGCGCGCGCGTGCCGACCAGAGGCCCGAGCGCATTCCTGCCGTCCACCAGCGCGAGCGACGGCGCGCGCCGCTCGAGCACCGGCACCGCCTTGGCGTCGATGCCGCCCGAGCGCAGCCGCCTGGCGTAATCGGGCACGCGTACCGCGCCGTGCGTCGAGATGCCCATCATTTCGGCTTCTATCAGGATGCGGACGCACGCCGCGGCGCCTTCCGCGCTCGCGCCGGCGCGCTCGAACACCGCGCCGCAAAGGCGCTTGAGCTCTTCTACTTCGATGGTCGGGTTTTCGCTCGCCATGCTGGCGGCCGCCTGCCGATGGGAGCACCATTGTAAAGATGACGAGCCTCACCCGCCTGCTCCTGGTGTGCCTCGCCGCGGCCGCGGCGCCGGACGGGCTCGCACAGCAACCGAAGGAGGGTGCCGCCGTGGCCTTCAAGCTAACGTCGAGCGCGTTCGCCGAGGGCGGCGCGATTCCAGCGAAATACACCTGCGACGGCGCCGAGGCGTCGCTGCCGCTCGCGTGGTCGGGCGTGCCGGCGGGCGCGAAGAGCCTGGCGCTCGTGGTCGACGACCCGGACGCGCCCGATCCCAAGGCGCCGAAGATGACCTGGGTGCACTGGGTGCTGTACGACATCCCGCCCGGCGCAACCGGCATCGCCGAAGGCGCGAAGCCCCCGGCGGGGACCAAGGACGGCGTGAACGACTGGGGCCGCACCGGCTACGGCGGTCCCTGCCCGCCGATCGGCCGGCACCGCTACTTCCACAAGCTGTACGCGCTCGACACGCTGTTGCCGGACCTCAAGCGCCCGAGCAAGGCGCAGCTCGAGGCGGCGATGCGCGGCCACGTGATCGCCGAGGCGCGCCTGATCGGGACCTACCAGAAGCATCGCTGAAAACGGGGTCAGACCCCATTTCCGGCCTTACCCCGTAAGGCGCGTATTGGCGAGCGTCAGGCGCTCCGCGAGGTTGCGAGCGAGCGCGCGCATGAGCTGGAACTGCGCAGCAAGGGTCATCCGTCCCAGGGCATCCGGCGCGAACTCGCAAACCAGAGAGTCCTTCGTTGCCACGACGGTCGCTTGACGTCGCTGCTGCCCGCCGAGGATGTAGGCCATCTCGCCGAAGAACTCGCCCGCGTTGATGAGGTTGAGCAGGCGCTCGCGACGGATGACCTTTGCCGACCCCGTCGCGAGGAAGTAGAAGTGCGATCCGGGAAAGTCCTCGTATATGACGACGTCGTCCGCTTTGAGGCGCGACCAGCGCCCCGCTCTTGCAACCTCCCAAAGCTCCGCGTCGGACAGCGTTTCGAGCGCCGCGACCCGCTTCAGCGTATTGAGCTTGTCGGCTTCCGGAACCGCGTCGGGCGACAGGACGTGCCGCGAGACTTCCGAGAGCTCGAACGCGAACTCTGCCCAGGTCTTGTAGCGCTCCGCGGGCTTTTTCTTGAGCGCGCGCATCACGACCCGGTCGACGATCGGCGACAGGTCCGGCCGCACGCTGCTCGGCGGTGCCGGCTCCTCGTTGACGATCTTTTGGACGAGGTCATCGATCCCGTCGGCGACGAACGGGCGGTGCCCGGTCAGCAACTGATACAGCACCACGCCGAGCGAATACATGTCGCTGTGGAAGGTAAGCTCCTCGCGGGTGATCCGCTCGGGGGCCGCGTAATGGGGCGAACCCATATCCGCGGTCCGCACGACTTCGGTCTTGTGCAGGACCGCGGCGCCGAAGTCCGTGATCCGCACGTCGGTCCCCTCGGCGATCATGATGTTCGCCGGCTTGATGTCGCAGTGGATGATGCCCGCGCGCGTGGTGTAGTCGAGGGCGCCGCAACAGTTGAAACCGATTTCGATGACGTCCGCGACCGGCAGCAACGTGCCCGGCTTGACGTGCTGCGTGAGGTCGCCCCCCGCGATCAGCTCCATCGCGATGTGGGCCCTGTCCTTCTGCACCACCGCGTCGAGGATCGTCACGACATGCGGATGGATCAGCATGCCCGCGAGCGAGGCCTCGCTCAGGAACTGGGCGTGACGCGCACTGCCGAACTCGGGGTCCTGGAACACCTCGGGGTCGACGATCTTCAGCGCGACTTCCCTGCCGCTGAATGTATCCACGGCACGGTATACGGTGCCCGAGGTGCCCTTGCCGAGCGACTTCACGAGCAGGTATTTGCCGACCTGTTGGCCCGGGCCGAGCGCGGCAGGCTGTTCCTTCATTTGGGTACGAGGTGGTCGGGGCACCGAGAGGAAAGGGTCGTTCGCACTCGCGGCCAAGACCGATGGACTCCTCGATTCACGCCGCCTACAGTTAGACGGCGAGTATTCTAGAGTAGCAGAGGCAGATGGTGCCGGACCCCCGTCCTTACCCGTCGTCAACCCCTTGAACAGGTCAAAAATAGCAAAAATAGGGACAGACCCTATTTTCCGCATATCGAAAAAATGGGGTCTGTCCCTATTTTTGACGCGCGGACCGTTCTGGTACAAGCTGGCCGCATGACCGAATTCGCGCTTTCGCTCGCCGGGACGATCCGCCGCCACACGATGGCGGCGAGCGCGCTGGTCGTGCTCGGCGCTGCCTGGTGGTGGCAGCTTGCCGCGCTGCAGCAACCGAGGGATCTCGTCTGGCTCGCGGTGACCGCGTTCTCGGTGCTGACCGGATTCGTCGCGCTCGGCTGGCTGCGCCCTGCGCGCGTCGGCATCACCGCGCCGCAGGCGATGATGCTGCTCGGCACGCTCGGCATGCTCGGCGGGCTGTCGATCGACGTGCACAACGCCGGGCTCGCGTCGATCGCCTCGATGTGCGCCGCGAGCGCGCCCGATTTTCTGTCCGTGGCGCGCATGCACCTCGAATGGCTGCCGGCGATGCACCTTGGCATGGTCGCGGGGGGGCTGGGCGCGCTCGCCTGGCTGCGCCGCGTTCGCCCCGGCTGCCGGCGCCAGTTCTGCGCGCGCTTCATGCAGAACATCGCCTGCTCGGGCTGGATGATGGTCGGCATGGTGGCCGGGGTGATCCTGTACTACCGGCTCGCCGCCTGGCTCGGATCCGCGGGCGTGCCGGCGATGCTCGGGGGCATGATCGGCGGCATGGTGTGGGGCATGGTGGTGAGCGTGTCGATCTACCGCGCCTGGATCGCCCTGCGCGGCCCGCGCTGATGAACGAGGAGATCCGCGCGGTCCAGCAGGACATGGAGCGCTGCGGCTACATCGCCGAGCCGGCGATCGCCACCGCGGTGTTCCTCGCGCGCGAGATGCGCCGCCCGCTGCTGGTCGAGGGCGAGGCGGGCGTCGGCAAGACCGAGATCGCGAAGGTGCTGGCGCGCATGCTCGGCACCGAGCTCGTGCGGCTGCAGTGCTACGAGGGCCTCGACACCCACACCGCGCTCTACGAGTGGAACTACCAGCGCCAGCTGCTGCGGCTCAAGATCGCCGAGCGGGAGGGGCGCGACCCGGCGAAGCTCGAAGAGCTCATCTTCGGGCGCGAGTACCTGCTCGAGCGCCCGCTGCTGCGCGCCATCACGCGCCGCGAAGGCCCGGCGGTGCTGCTGATCGACGAGGTCGACCGCGCCGACGAAGGCTTCGAGGCGTTCCTGCTCGAGCTGCTGTCGGACTTCCAGATCACGATTCCCGAGATCGGCACGATCCGCGCCGAGCACGTGCCCTTCGTGCTGCTCACTTCGAACCGCTCGCGCGAGCTGAGCGACGCGTTGCGGCGCCGGTGCCTGTACCTGTACGTCGAGCACCCGGGGCTGGAAAAGGAGCTGCGCATCCTGCGCGCGAAGGTGCCGGGCGTGAGCGAGCAGCTCGCGCGCAGCGTCGCGCGCTTCGTACAGCGGCTGCGCGCGCGCGACCTGCGCAAGCTCCCCGGCGTCGCCGAGACCATCGACTGGACGCAGGCGCTGCTGCGCCTGCACGCGCAGAGCCTCGACGCCGAGACGGTGGGCGCGACGCTTGGCTGCCTGCTGAAGGACGCGCACGATCTCCAGGCGACCGGGCCGGCGGCGATCGCCGAGCTCGTGGAGCACGCGGCCGAGCCGGGCTGAGCGGCGCGCATGCTGGAGCAACTCGCCCGTTTCGCCGCGGCGCTGCGCGCCGCGGGCCTGCGCGTCGGCCTGGGCGACGAGGTGGACGCGGCGGCCGCGCTCGCGCTGGTCGACCTGCTCGACCGCGCCGAGGTGCACCGCGCGCTGCGCATCGCGCTCAAGCTGCCGCGCGAGGTCTGGGACCTGTACGACATGCTGTTCAAGGAATACTGGGACGGGATCCGCGCGCCGCGGCACGAAGCGCTCGAGCGCGCGCTGCGCGAAGAGCGCGCCCGGCCGCAGTGGAGCTGGGACGGCGAACGCGTGCGCCTCGCACTGCCGGAGGACGAGGACGACGACGAGCCCGAGGGCGACTCGCCGGGCTACAGCCCGGAGGCGGTGCTGCGCCGCAAGCCCTTCGAGCGCTGCTCGGCCGCCGAGATCGCGGCGCTCGAGCGCCTGCTCCAGCGCCTTGCGCCGCAGCTCGCGGCGCAGAGGACGCGCCGCCTGGTGCCGACGCGCGGCCGCGGGCACGTCGACCTGCGCCGCAGCTTCCGCCACGCGCTGCGGAGCGAAGGCGACCTGGTGCGGCTCGCGCGCCGCACGCGCGCGATCGAGGAGCCGAGCCTGGTGGTGCTGTACGACACCAGCGGCTCGATGGAGGCCTACACGCGCATGCTGCTCGCCTTCGCCTTTGCGCTGCGCCGCAGCATAAGGAAGGTCGAGATCTTCGCCTTCAACACCTCGCTCGCGCGCGTCACGCGCATGATCTCGCCCGCCGAGGTCGCGCGCACGCTCGAGCGGCTCGCCGCCGGCGTGCCCGACTGGTCGGGCGGCACGCGCATCGGCGCCTGCCTCGAGGAATTCAACGCCCGCTACCGGGACGCGGTGGTCAACCGGCATACCACGGTGCTGGTGTTCAGCGACGGGCTCGATCACGGCGAGGGGGCGGTGCTCGGGCGCGCCATGCGCGAGCTGCGCGCGCGCGCCCGGCGGGTGGTCTGGCTGAACCCGCTCGCGGGCGACGCGCGCTACCGCCCTGAGGCTGACGGCATGCTGGCTGCGCTGCCCTACGTCGACCATTTCGGCGCAGCGCACAACTTCGAGTCGCTCGCGGGATTGCTCAGGCACCTCGCCTAGAGTATCGTCGCCCGACTCGCGACACGCGCGATTCAAGGGAGGGGAGGCCCATGATTCCAGCTCCGTTCGAGTATCACCGTCCGTCATCGCTCAACGAAGCCATCGGCCTGCTCAAGCATCACGGCGCGCAGGCGAAAGTGCTCTCCGGGGGCATGAGCCTGCTGCCGACGCTCAAGCTGCGCCTCGGCTCGTTCGCGCACCTGGTCGACATCAACCGCATTCCCGGGCTCGACGGCATCAAGGAGGAGGGCGGGTTCCTGCACATCGGGGCGATGACGCGGCAAAGCGCGCTCGAGCGCTCCGACCTCATCCGCACCAAGTACCCGATCCTCGCCGACGCCGTGCCGCTGATCGCCGATCCGCTGGTGCGCAACCGCGGCACGGTCGGCGGCAACGTCGCCAACGGCGATCCGGCGAACGACGAGCCGGCGATCATGATCGCGCTCGGCGCCACGCTGGTCGCGCGCGGGCCGAAGGGCGAGCGCACGATTCCCGCGAACAAGTTCTACACCGACCTCTACACCACGGCGCTCGCGCCCGACGAGATCCTCACGGAGATCCGCATCCCGGTGCCGCCGGCGAAGAGCGGCGGCGCCTACCAGAAGCTCAAGCGGAAGACCGGCGACTACGCCGCCGCGGCGGTCGCGGTGCAGCTGACGCTGGACGCGAAGGGCGCAGTCGCAAGTTGCGGCATCGGGCTGACCAACGCCGGGCCGACGCCGCTCGAAGCGGCGGAGGCGGCGAAATTCCTCGTCGGCAAGACGCCCGACGCGAAGACCATCGAGGAGGCGGCGAAGCTCGCCGCGGCGAAGAGCAATCCGAGCGCCGACCATCGCGGCTCGGTCGAATACAAACGCGACATGGCGCGCGTCCTCGCCGGGCGCGCGCTGCACACGGCGGTCCAGCGCGCGGGGGGGAAATAGCCATGGCGAAGCACAAGATCAGCGTCACGGTGAACGGAGCCGTGCGCGAGGCCGAAGTCGAGTCGCGCTTGCTGCTGGTGCATCTGCTGCGCGAAGTGTTCCGCATGACCGGCACGCACGTCGGCTGCGACACCTCGCACTGCGGCGCGTGCACCGTGATCCTCGACGGCAGCCCGGTGAAGTCGTGCACCATGCTCGCGGTGCAGGCCGACGGTAGCAAGATCACCACGGTGGAAGGGCTCGAGCAGGGCGGCAAGCTGCACCCGGTGCAGGAGGGCTTCACCGAGAAGCACGGCCTGCAGTGCGGCTTCTGCACGCCCGGCATGATGCTCTCGAGCGTCGCGCTGCTCGAGCGCAACAAGAACCCGAGCGAGCAGGAGATCCGCGAGGCGATCGCGGGCAATCTCTGCCGCTGCACCGGCTACGTCAACATCATCAAGGCCGTGCAGTACGCGGCCGAGAAAATGCGCTGAGGAGTCCGCCATGACCATCGCGAAAACCGACGCCAAGATCTGCGGCATGGGCCACTCCATGAAGCGCAAGGAGGACCCGCGCTTCATCCGCGGCCAGGGCCGCTACGTCGACGACATCGTGCTGCCCGGGATGCTGTACATGGACATCGTGCGCAGCCCCTACGCGCACGCGAAGATCAAGAAGATCGACACCAGCGCGGCGCTCAAGATCCCGGGCGTGCTGGCGGTGATCGACGGCCCGACGCTCGCGAAATACAACCTGCACTGGATGCCGACCATCTCGTCGGACACGCAGATGGTGCTGCCGATCGACGAGGTCATGTACCAGGCGCAGGAGGTGTGCGCGGTGATCGCCACCGAGCGCTACATCGCCGCCGACGGCGCCGACGCGGTCGAGGTCGAGTACGAGCCGCTGCCGCCGATGATCGACCCGTTCAAGTCGATCGCCAAGGGCGCGCCGGTGCTGCGCCACGACAAGAAGGACCAGAAGGACAACATCGCCTTCCACTGGGAGGCGGGCGACCGCGCCGACACCGACAAAGCGATGGCCGCCGCCGAGGTGGTGGTGACGGAGAACGTCTACCTGCCGCGCATCCACGTCGCCTCGATGGAGACCTGCGGCTGCATCGCGGATTTCGACAGCGCGCAGGGCAAGCTCACCGTCTACATGACGACGCAGGCGCCGCACGCGATCCGCACCGTGTTCGCGCTGGTGGCCGGGCACGTGGGCCTGTCGGAGGAGAGGATCCGCATCATCTCGCCCGACATCGGCGGCGGCTTCGGCGGCAAGGTGCCGGTGTACCCGGGCTACGTCATCGCGGTAGCCGCGTCGGTGGTGATCGGCAAGCCGGTGAAGTGGATCGAGGACCGCATGGAGAACCTGCAGGCGGACTCCTTTGCCCGCGACTACCACATGAAGGTGGAGCTCGGCGCGAAGAAGGACGGCACCATGACCGCGTTGCGCATCAAGACGATCGCCGACCACGGCTACTCGAACGCCTCGGCCAATCCGTCCAAGTTCCCGGCGGGGCTGTTCTCGATCTGCACCGGCTCCTACGACCTGAAGCACGCGTTCTGCGAGGTCGACGCGGTGTACACCAACAAGCCGCCCGGCGGCGTCGCCTACCGCTGCTCGTTCCGCGTTACCGAGGCGGTGCACGCGATCGAGCGCGTCACCGATTCGCTCGCGCACAAGCTAGGCATGGACCCGGCCGCGCTGCGCATGAAGAACTTCATCAAGTTCGAGCAGTTCCCGTACAAGTCGGTGCTCGGCTGGGAGTACGACAGCGGCAATTACGCGCCGGCGCTGAAGAAGGCGATGGACATCATCGGCTACGACGCGCTCCGCAAGGAGCAGGCCGAGAAGAGGAAGCGCGGCGAGTTGATGGGAATCGGGATTTCCTCCTTCACCGAGATCGTCGGCGCGGGGCCGTCGAAGGACTTCGACATCCTCGGCATCAAGATGTTCGACTCCGCCGAAATCCGGGTGCACCCGACCGGCAAGGCGATCGCGCGGTTCGGCACCAAGAGCCAGGGCCAGGGGCACGAGACGACCTACGCCCAGATCGTGGCCCAGGAGCTCGGGATTCCGGCGTCCGACGTGCAGGTGGAGGAGGGCGACACCGACACCGCGCCCTACGGTCTCGGAACCTACGCCAGCCGCTCGACGCCGACTTCGGGCGCGGCCTGCGCGATGGCCGCGCGCAAAATCCGCGACAAGGCGCGGAAGATCGCCGCGCACCTGCTCGAGGTGAAGGAGGAGGACCTCGAGTGGGAGCCCGGCAAGTTCAGCGTCAAGGGCGCGCCGCAGAAATCCAAGACCATCCAGGAGTGCGCGTTCGCGGCCTACACCAATCACCCGCAGGGCATGGAAGCGGGAATGGAGGCGACGCACTACTACGATCCGCCCAACCTCACCTTCCCGTTCGGCAGCTATATCTGCGTGGTCGACATCGACCGCGGCACGGGGGTGGTGAAGGTGCGGCGCTTCGTCGCAGTCGACGACTGCGGCAACATCATCAACCCGATGATCGTCGACGGCCAGATCCACGGCGGCCTGAACCAGGGCCTCGCGCCCGCGCTGTACGAGGAGATCAGCTACGACGAGGAGGGCAACATCACCGGCGGCAGCTTCATCGACTACTACGTGCCGACCTCGCTCGAGTCGCCCAACTGGGAGACCGACAAGACGACCACGCCCTCGCCGCACCATCCGTTCGGCGCCAAGGGCGTGGGCGAGTCGGCCACCGTCGGCGCGCCGCCGGCGATCGCGAACGCCGTGGTCGACGCGCTCTACCACCTCGGCGTCACGCACATCGACATCCCGATCACACCGGAGAAGGTGTGGCAGGCGCTGAAGGCGAAAGGCGCCACGGCGTAAATAGGGACAGACCCTATTTTTTGACGGGGCGCTTATTCGATCACCCGGGTGGCGCGCAGCAGCGTCGCCTGGGGGATGCGGAGGCCCTGGGCCCGCGCGGTCGCCAGATTGACGACGAGCTCGAAAACCGTGGGCTCCTGGACCGGCAGGTCCGCGGGACTGGCGCCGCGCAGGATGCGGTCGACGTATTCCGCGGATTTCGCGATGAAGTCGGGCGTCGAAAGCGAGTAGGAGATGAGCCCGCCGTCGTCGCAGAACGGACCGGTACCATACATGGCGGGCA